>Ga0315914_1008588_pt1 | contig 13529 bp, 4 predicted proteins | sample MpolenodulesMG_FD_203920 | JGI IMG/M metagenome (GOLD analysis project Ga0315914, IMG submission 203920) | Medicago polymorpha root nodule microbial communities from Los Angeles, California, United States - elongated nodules | ecosystem: Host-associated > Plants > Roots > Nodule | place: USA...
TGATTTGGATCAGACAAGAGAAGAATGGAGGGAGAGATTTATCTTTAAAAAGATAAGAGAAATATTGATGCACACTTTTAAAGACTTCTTGGAATCTTTGTGAGATCAATGTTTTTGCTAAAGCTTCAAACACTCTTAAGTTGTTTTCTTGTATGCTTTGCAAAGGTGTGTGTTATGCAGAGGCCTTGATCTCTATTTATAGAGTTTCTTGAGCCTTTGTAGTCATTGGAGAGTGACAAATAGTCTTATGCCACGTGTCCTGGGACCCACCAACTTTCACTTGAATTTATGGGCAAAATGAAATACTTCAGAATGTTGTTGTGTTCATCATGATCTTCATCTGGGTTCATGTGGATGAACGGTCAGATATGCATCTGGGCTTTTGCAGATGAATGTCACATGAATTTCTGGGTTGTACTATGAAGATTATCTTTGTACGACTTCAGAATGTTGTTAGATCAGATCTTCTTTGAAATCTGTCTTGGAACATGTGCATGATCTCATAAAAGTGGAGCTGTCACTTCACTTCTATGCTTTAGGGGATTCAGTTTGCTTTGTACAGTACCAGCTCCCTTATGTGTCGAAATCTTGTTGAATCAGACTTGATCTTGCTTTTGGATTTGCTTTTTACTTTCCAACCACTGTACTGTTCATGTCAGAAAAAGCATGGAGCATGATCGAACTTTCTGAACTCAGGGGACTTTAGAATGTTTCTTTTATTTCACTTAGGATGATTTGTAAGACTCTGATTTGATGTAATCAAATCCTAATAGTGAAACATTGATGAAGTGCAACATGGAAAACATCTAGGATGATATTCTTAATGAAATATTCCTAATGTTTTGTACTTCAAATGTTCATAGTCTTGAATGAACATTGAAGATGCCGTTTTTGACTTTAAACAAATAAATGCCTTTATTACTTGATTGATCTTAGTCAATGTATTTTACTGGGCTTTTATTTAAGTCACATGAACCTTGCATGTTCTTCATTTGGTTCATGAATTTCTGGGCTTGGTTCTTGATGTTCATCATGAACAACCTTCTGAACTCTGTCCAACCTTCTGAACTCTTTTTAACTTTCTGAACTCTGACTGAGGCTTAAGTCTTTATGTCCTTTGATTCTTTGTATCTTGGTATGAATTGAAACTTGTTTCTGTCTTAATTAACCACTCAAGAGCACAAGTTAAATACCAACAAATTAATCAAAGTCCATTAATTCCCTAATCATCAAAGTTTGTTATCTTTAAAATTAATTAGGGATTTTGCCTCAACAAAAGGGTCCTAATAATATTTTGTTTTCAAAATGAGTATAGTAACTTGTATATTATATATGCCATTTATACTAATTGAATCTAAAATTGGCATATTTCTCTTTAATATACATTTTTATAGTTTCTACTATACTCTCTAACTCAGACCTGTTATTTGTTACTTTAAATATTGTGACAAACACTATTAATTATCTAATTATGTGTCTTGTCGCAATTAAATGTTTGGATCACAATAATATTAAATTACACATAGTGAATAATGCATTATTGCATTTTTATGCTAAAATTCTAATTATGAATTAAAATTTGCACACCTTTTGTTGTTTATCCGTTAATTTTATCAAAACAACATATTAAGAATTAATGCAATTTTAAATCATCCTTATAACTGAACATTTATATAAATCATAATGATTTATAATTAGAGTCTCGTATATGTTTAGTTATAATGACTTATTCTCTATTCATGATTATTTTGAGATGACTATATTATAAGATATTCTCGTTAAGTCATTGACTCTAAGCACAAGGGTGAATGTCACACACTACGAAGTAAGTCGTGATTTAATTATTTTTATCCTCTTGTGACTTATCGTATATTATTGCACATATGAAAACATTTATTCTTTCTTCTTTTTTGTTGTGCAATTATGATATCCTAAATAGAACTCTATAATTCTTATATATTTAATCAATTATGGATTGACAATAATCAATTATTAAGTTAATGTTATAATATAAATTATGGTCTATTGTATTAATCACTGATTAGTTGATGAATATGTGTGATTGAGCTTCTTTCTAAATTGACCATGATAGGTTGGACCATTTATCTAAGTCCAATGAGACGTCCCTGCCCTCAGCCGTTTAACTATTTAAACGTCATCCCATCAGACGGTTAAATGATTCTGAACATTAACATTCCGGTGCTAAATGGAATGAGGGTAGTCATCCCTCTCATCTTTCTGACAGTTATCCTTCATCAACCTAATTCAAAAGTACACAGTTTCTTTATTCATTCTTTATTATTATCGATGATATGCTATAACTTGTATCTAGATCTATGGCTAAACAACAAAACTTTTATCATAGTTACCTTTACAGTAACACGTTGTTCTTGAAATGAAACATTTCTTTTTCTTTCTTTTCTGAGTTCTCCAACCATGAACATGGGAGCACATACCAGTTAGGGTTGCGATTCCGATGTTCGAAATTCAGATTTCGACGCCGATGATTGCGACGTCGGTTAGGGTTGCGGTAGTGGTGTTTATTGATCTTTTGAAGAAATTAATTAGTTTATTTTTTAGATAGTTTTATTAACAACTTTATGAACTTGTGAAACTTGTTTTTTGGATGACTTAAACTTAGAGACTTATGAAACTTATGATTTTGTGCGTTAATTTTTGTATTTTGATACTAAGTTGAGCATAATGTTTTATTATGGTAGTTTGGTATAATTTGTCTTTGTAATTAAGTCATATTTTGCACTATTGACCTATTTACAATATTATATTAGATTATATATGTCATACATATAATAAATTTATATAATTTTAATTTTAGGTAAACTCGTATGAGTTCTCAAGTCGAATTTACCTAAGCAAAACGAGTTGAGATAAACTCTCGAGTTGCAAAACATTGCTCCTACTACTACCATTAAAAGAGGAAATGGACGAGACGCATATATGACTATGATTAAAATCTTCATCAATCAACTAATCTTCATCAAGCAAGGCGTAACAGAAATTGTCATATTCTACCAAACTAATTAATGACTCTCAATAATAGATATCCGGTCAAAAACTCACAACAACAATACATCTATCTTCTAGATCCTTCTAGAAAATATCAATGACTTATCATGTAAAATATCTCATGCATTTTGGACTTATTGGCCATAACACCTTACCAACCTAACATAGTTTTTTCATGCGAATCACTTGAGGATCCATAGAATTTTATTTGTACTTTTTCATATTTTTATATTTATTATTCCTTTTCAATCCCATATTGGTTGCTTTTTTATTTTATTTTCTTTATCTTTGTTTTTTTTACTTTTAAATCCTTTGATTTCTGTTTAATGTCGGAAAAAGAAAACAAAATATAATGTCAAATGATCTTTTAGTTACTATTTGGTATTCGAAAAAAATAAAATAAACTGATATTATATATATTTTTTCGATTGATTTGATATAAAAAGAAAGAATATATATATTCTCAAATAAAATAAGATGTGATAAAATTAATCTCATAATAGATGAGAGTGATAACTAATAACTAAAAACTTCCCTTAAAAAAAACTAATAACTGAAAATTAATTTTTATGTATTGTGGTGTAAAAATGTCTAATCATTTTTTTGACAAGAAATAATTTTTATGTCTAATCATATCTCACGATTTAAATATATGTGTGGTTTCTTTAAGAAATAATATTATGATACATCTAAGTGATGAGATTTGACTGGATGCTCATATAAAACATTTTTATAATATCAACTTGTAAGTTAGTATTCTGTCAAAAAAAAATAATTGTAAATTAGTAAACTCTTTCTCCACTCAGCCTTCATCCTCCTGTTGGGTCCAAAAAACCTTTATCCTCTTATTTTTCTATCAAACAAACAAAGAATCTATCAACATTTCGTCAAAAACACTTTTGGTATTATTATCATTCCAAAATTGTCTAGGCAATTAGTACCAAATAGAATGAATGGAGAAAGAGTCCAACTTAGTAAGACTCAAATTTCACATGACACAGGACATTCACAATCAACTTAGCAACTCTAGAGATTGTATATGAGAAGAAAGCTGAAAATATGTAATGATAGGAGAAATGTCACATGACACGGGACATTCACAATCAAGAATTACATTGAAAATTGAGAGAATTTAGCGTTCATTTCAAGTCAAGTATTACGTTGAAAATTGTAGGACTCGAAATGATATATACTCCAATCCAAAATCCAAAATGATTTGACTAAGAATTCATTTTTTCTTTTTTGAAAGATTAAATAATGCATGTTGAATGATAATGACTCATGCATCAAAAGAATAAGAATGAAATTGGATCCTATTAAAAAGAGAATGATAATTAAACACATAATCTCATTAATTTTTTTTCTTCTTTATATTATCTAAATTAACCTTCAACAACTTAGATACAATCGGTAGTAGCAACAATGCTTGGATTAGAAATAAAAATGGACAAAGAAATCCAACACAAGATAACCGACCAAGTATTCACAAATACTACAATTTAACCAATAGCATTAGTATATGTTTCCTACATAGATTAGAAAAGCTTGCTTAATGAGGAGATAACTGGGAAGAACTTCTAGCAGCAGTTTGTTCAGAAGCATTGGCAAGACCTTGCAACATCCTCAAAATCTCACTCGTGTCTTCCAAGTAATATTTGGCTTTGCTTGGTTTTTGACCAACAGTGCAAGGAAACACGTCTGCAATAGGCGATAGAGATGCCCTTGCACTTGTTATTACCCCAAACATGTCCTCATCTGATCTGTCATCACCAATGCATAGAACAAAATCTGGAATCACTCCCTTTTGTTGCATTGTTATCAGAATACGTTCTGCAACAATACCCTTACTCACACCCTGCAACAAAAATGTCCTCGTTCAATCATAAGAGTGTGAAAAAAGTTCATGATGATCATAGAAATAAGGAGGCCTTTCAAAAGAATTCATGACAAAAGATTAGAATTAACTCCAGGGATCCATAGTATTATTAATCATTATCATTCCAATTACTTCAAGCGAGTGTTGTCATCGTATATCAAAGAAAATAGCGGTTTGTTCAAATATTTCTATGCTACAAAGCTAGCTATAGTGTTACTATAGTCGCTGTTTGACAACATTTTTTTACTAAACAGTCACAGACAATAATAATTTGTTCAAATTCCACTACATTGTAGCGCTGCTATTTGACAAACACTGCTTCAAGCAAAATATTAAGAAACAGATAGTTATCAACCATGCTAGCGTAACATGGTTCTAGGCCAGATTCAAGTATCCTTTTTATTTTAACTAAAGATCTAAAATTCCCAACAATAAGTAGTATACAAACAAACTACTTCAACTAAATATATCTGATCTCAAAATAGATTTGAAAGTGCAAAGAATTTTTTTTTATTACTAACCTGAGGTTTAACTTCCACAATGTATGGGCCACTTTTAACTGAAACAGGCTCATTAGCAAGAACACTTTCCAGATGATCAAGAAGCTCCTTAGCTTGACATGAACCAAAATCTCGGTCTGCAAACTCGTAGCTCCAAACAAGAGCACTCTCTTTGGACTCTATGTTAGAACCATCGGTAGTTTCTGTATATAACTGCATAACTGGCTCAGCAATCTGTTTCCAGTCAAAATCAGGCACAGAAACACAAGCTTCCCATTCTTCAGTATGACTTGTCCTGAAAAAAAAAAGGATAAATTTCTTCAGTTTAACTCCCTAAGCAAGCTCCATCAAAGAAAACAATTTTTTTTCCACAACATTCTTCCATGCATAAAATGAAAAGAGTGTTCATTTGGTGCAAGGAGTATGACATAAGGAAAAATAACATACTTCACAAAATAGCCATGTTCTGCAGCAAGTCCAAGCTTTTCACAAGAAGAAAACCATTCAGTGAGAGTGTTTCTCTCCTTTCCACTCACAATGAAAACACAATTCTTGGTATCACTGCACAAGCTGTTCAAGATTGAAACAGCTTCAGCACTAGGTGTTGTACTAATTGATCCAGGCTGCACCATAGTACTATCATAATCCAAAAGAATCGCTCGGTGCTTGGTCCTCTTATATGCTGAAACAATGTGTTCCACAGATAGCTTTCTAAAGTTTGGATCCAAAGCTATTACTCGAAATCCTAAACCAAAACCAATTCCCCAGCATCTCCTCCTCAGATGATCTCTACAAGCCCTTTCCAGATCCTGCAAGAAGCTACGCGCCCAATATGCAACATCGTGTGTACTAACGTACCTATAATGCTTCTCATGACGCATTTGTTTTTCAGACTCCGGGACCATTAAGGCGGAATCCATAGCTTCAGCAACAGCATCAATATTCCACGGATTCACCCGAATCGCGCCGCTTAATGATGGGGAGCAGCCAATGAATTCAGACACCACCAGCATGCTCTTCTTTTGGATATTTGAGTTTATTCCTAAAATCTCATCTATCTTCTCATTTCCTTGTCTACAAATGATATATTCATAAGGTATAAGATTCATCCCATCTCTCACTGCTGTAACAAGACAACATTCCGCAATTGCATAGTAAGCGATTCTCTCGTAACTCTGGAGTGTTGTATCGATCAAGATTACAGGTGTGTATCCAGGCCTTCCAAACGTGTCGTTTATCCTTTTCACGGTTGCATAAGTTTCACACTGCACTTCTTGCACATCCTTTCCGCGGCCTCTAGCAGGGTTTGCGATTTGAACCAGAACAACCTTTCCCCTCATTTCAGCATGTTGTAAAAGCAATTGTTCCATTGCCAAAAGTTTTAAGCTGATTCCTTTGAAGATATCCATGTCATCCACCCCAAGCATCACAGTTTGACCTTTGAACCGGTTTCTTAACTCAGCCACCTTGCTTTCTGTCTCAGAAAGATTCATGACTGACTCCAGCTGACCTATATGAATACCAACAGGAAGAATCTTAATGCTAACAGTTCTTCCATAGTACTCAAGACCTATGTAGCCTCGCTTGGATTGATAAGCAATTCCCAACATTCTACTGCAACAGGAGAGGAAATGCCTAGCATAGTCGAAAGTATGAAACCCGATAAGGTCAGAATTCAGAAGAGCTCTAAGAAGTTCGTCTCTTACAGGAAGGGTTCGGTATATCTCGGACGAAGGAAAAGGACTATGGAGGAAGAATCCAAGCCTTGCCCTGTTAAATCTCTTTCTCAAAAATGTTGGAAGAACCATCAAGTGATAGTCATGAACCCAAACAAAATCCTCATCAGGGTTAATAACTTCCATCACTTTATCAGCAAATATTTTGTTGACAGAAACATAAGCCTGCCAAAGGGATCGATCAAATCGACCACCAAGATCAGGCGACAGCGGAAGCATGTAGTGAAACAAAGGCCATAGATGTTGTTTACAGAAACCGTGATAGAATTTAGTGAAAAGTTCAGGTGGAAGGAAAGTTGGTACACATTTGAAATTGTCAAGCAAGTACTGAGCAACATCATCTTGCTCAATTGGATCAATTTCTTCCTTAAGACAACCAATATAGATTGTTTCGACATCATCACCAAGACCATCTTTCAGCTGTAAAAGAAGTGAATCCTCATCCCAAGTGAATTCCCACTTACCATTCTCCTCTTTCCTTTGTGCCTTCAATGGAAGCTGGTTACCAACAATGATCATCCTTTCTTGAGAAATGGAAGAAGGAGCATCAGAACCAACACTGTTGTTGGTTTCATCATCTAATTCAGATAACACTCCAGCAACAGTTGCCACTCTTGGAAGCCTTTTCTTTTCGCGACCGAAAGACGGCGAGCCACATGAAGTAAGATCTAACAAGTTGGAATATGACCTTGAAGCCATTTTGCTCACTCACTCACTCACTCACTGTCCTACAACAGCAAAAATACAATTTTAGAAATCTGAAAACAATTAAACATCATCATCACTCATGCACCAAAAAACTAGCAATGTTACATTACAAGAAAGATCCATAAAAAAAAAGAAATTGCATGGAAAATCAAATTAGACCCAAAGGGGTGGATTTGACAAAAATTAAATACTTTGACCATATGATAAATTATATTTAGAAAAATACAGCATTCAACTGAAAGAAAAAAAAAACAGATATAACAATTTGACAAAATCTAAGATAGATCATTTGAAGCTAATAATATAATTAACAATAATTAAACAAATCACCAAGTAATTAACAGTGAATTGGGGCAATGTTTAAGGAAGAGTTGAAAATGAATAGAAAGAGGAAGAAGCGTTTTAGAAGAGCAATGATGAAGAAAGTGAGAGAGATTCCAAAGCTAACCTTGAATGAATGTTAGTTGAAAGAAGAGACAGACACCAAAGATTCTTCTTCTCCGTCAATATCAATTACACACATAAACAACACTCACAATAGTGACAAATGAGAATAATAGTAACTTTTTTCTCTTCTTTTTACAACTTTTTGTCTATAAAACCAGAAAGGGTATTCTTGCATTCATCATAATGATATTTTTACATTACAACCAACCAATTAACGACAAATAACATGTCTTTATACAAACAAAGAAAAAGGAACAACTTCATTCTCTCACTCTCACTCTCACTCTCACACTCTCACTCATGTGTGATGACATTACATTAACTACTACCAAACCACGGTAAAACCAACTTCTTTAATTAACCATGGTCTATGTTAACCCAAGTGGGTTGATTCGATGATGTTGGTTTTTGACCTTAAAATATGTTTTTCTCTATGTTTTGATTTTCTCGATGTTAATTTTGCTAGACTAGTTTATACAAAGTTTTGTTCAAACTTTGAATGAGATCCACTTAAATAGACGGTAAAATTAAACGTCTCAAATTAGTTGGTCCTTTTACCAAATATTGAGTTTTAATAAAACAAAACCATGGTTTGTGTTCTTCATTAATCAGGGATTAATTAAGTTCCCTTCTGTTCAAGCATTGCTTGTTGCCGCACTCCACTACCACTAAAGAGATTCTTTTTCAATGCAGTTGCTACTACTACAGCGCGTGTAATACACGGCGAGAATATTTTCCCTCGTGATTGTTCTATTATGAAAGTGCGTGTATTTGGTGCGTGTTTGTTTGGGTTTTAACGGAAAAACAGTACTAACTCAAAGAATTAGTTTAATACTAAAATGAGCTTTTTAAATAAGAGGAATGCTAGCAACACTCTCTTTTAAACACTCTCTCTAACACTTACTCTTTTATTGGATGAAATTCATGCATGTTCCACCACTTTGTGTGGGTTCTATTTCTAAAGTGTACACTCACAATGATTTAAACCAATAAAAGAGTAAGTGTTAGAGAGAGTGTTCAAAAGTGAATGTCGCTAGCATTCCTCTTTAAATAAATTGTGTTTTAGACAAGATTAAGGACTGATAAGATATGATATTCTTAAAACAATGGCCTGAGAGTTCGCTGTTGGGTTACGCGCAGTGCTGCTCAATTACATTGCAACAAGTGTCCGGTGGATTGTGGAGTTTATTTGTTTCCATTTAATGAACTAAGTATACGTCATTCTTCATTTATAACTATTTATTACGGTACAGATTATTTAACTCTTGCCCACTTTTAATTAAGGGTTAGAACTTGCGCTAACAAATACTAGTCCGTCCCAAATTATAAAAAAATAAAAGAAGGTTTAATTATAGTTTTGGCCTCATATCACGATCTTGTGATTTTGGTCACATATAAAAACTAATAACAATTCAGTTCCCTAAGTTTATCATTTTTTGCATTTTTGGCCCCACATATCAATTTTGACCAAATCAATGCATACGTGAAACTCACGCCACTTAGAGTGAGGTGTCAAGTGTGACTTTCTATTTTCTTAGGGGGACCAAAATCACAAGATTGTGATACTTAGAGGGTCAAAACTGCAATTAAGCCTAATAAATAAAGTGATATGGGTATCACATATGCACTGACCTAGTCAAAATTGGTTTTGGGGGCCAAAAGTGAGAAAATGGGTAAACTTAAAGGGTTGATTTGTTATTGCTTTTTATAGGGGGGTCAAAATCGCAAGATTTATACTTAGGAAGTCAAAACTGCAATTAAGCCAAAAATCAAATCACATTTATTAAAAAAGCTAAAACATAAAAAATTGGAGTATAGTTTCTTGTTTTTTTTTTTAATAAGTTCCATGAGAAGATGTAAAAACAATTTCTATTGGCTATTGATTATAAAGAAAATGTAAGAGAGAGAAAATTGAATGTAATTTGAATTTAATTTTATGAGAATAAACAAAAGTTTTTCTTGAAAAAGATGGTTTTCTAAAAGAACAAGATTAAATAGGATAAAAATTTGTCTTTTTTACTTACATTTTGAGACAACGAAAATGAGTTTTTTTTTGTTTATATTTTGAGACGTAGGGTGTACTTTAATGGCACTTGTTAAGATTACAAAAATAAAAATGATTGAAGTGTTTAATAATGTTAAGTTTCAATATAATCAATGTACAACTTTTAAGATAAAAAATTTTCATTAAAGTTTTTATCATGTGTCATAAAAACACTTGTAAATATTTATTTACAATTACTCCATTTATAAATTAATTGAATTACTGCATCTTAAAGTTTAATGGAGACTAATTTCTATTCATCTCCCTTCTTATCAAGTGTCTAAGTGCACTTATTAGTATTTCTTTTTAATTTTACACTTTTTTAATTAATTTTATATAGAAAAGATATATCATGAGTTGTTTTACAAAATTATTCTTAATAAATAGTATGAGAAAGATAAATTAAAGAATTGAAGAAGAAAAAGTAATAAATAGCTAAGGATATAATAACAAAAGTAACATTAATGCTTTATTGGTATTGTAAAGTGACATATAATTTGAGACAATTATTTTTCTTCTCAAAACGACATATAATTTAGGACAGTGCGAGTAATTCATTTTAACAAAACTAGACTCTAACCCGTACGATGTACGGGTTTTGTAGAGTTTCATATATAAGTATCAAACCGGCTCTATTATTAATTTTAGAGTTACATTCAAAGTCATAAAAACAATCAAACTAAGTGATGATTGAGAATGTCGACATGTAAAATCTCAAAAAAAAAAAAACAAATTAGAAACATTCTGTTTGCATCAACAAAAATGAATATGGAATCAAACTCATAAACTAAATTCTGTGAAAGTAATCAAACGTGAAAATAAACACAATAAAAATGAGCGTTGGTGGCTTAAAAAAAGGCATTTAGGATTGCATATCTATTTTAGAAGTTACAATATTTCAATAAAAATGTTAGTGGTCCAATGATAAAAGCTCTAAGGTGTCATATTGGTGCCCAATTCGATTCCTTGCAAACCTTTTTTTAAAAAAAAATAATTTAGACCCGCCAAAAATGACGGGATTAGGGTTGATTGAAGACTATCTTAACACACACATATATATAGATTAATGAAGTTGTGATATTTGATGATTTCATAATCCATTACTAGTAAAAATAATAATCATGCAAACAACGCCTGAAATGTACTCCTACGTACAGTAATGAACCATTCTAAGAAAAAATGCACGAAACATAAGACCACTTATAATGGTGGTGTTGAAGTAGCTTTTCAACATTGAAACCATTGCAATGTTGTGTTGAAAGTTGATCGTAAATGACGTGGAGAGAGAGATGATGAAAGCTTTCAACATGTTGAATGGGAGAATGGTGGGCCAAGCTGAAGATGAGGTGGTGCTTGCTGGATTTATCTCATCTTAATTATTTGAATTCAATTATTTCATTGCAAATAATATTTTTTTTTACCAAAATTCATGATTTTTTGTGTGTCTATAAATAGAGACTTAGTTCATTTGATTTGGACACAGAAAACAACCGAAATTTTCCACTATCTTAATATTATTATCTTTCTATTAACTTTTCTTTTCAAGTTTTAATCTTCTTTTTAGTGAAATTGATTCCAATAATAATCATTTCAACACTCATAATTCTTCTAATTACCCATTTAGCTATCAAAATCCCAACAATTTTCAAAATCCAAATCAATTTTCCAACCAATGTCTTCAAGACATGCCTAATTTTCGTTTTACACCAAATTTCAACATTATTGTATTGCATTTTAAGTTAAGAAAATAAAAATAAATTATTTAAATAAATTTTGTTTTTACAAAAACTACAAAATAAATTGTTAAGTGTTTGTTATTTTAATTTAATTATAATCGATAATTGTAATTTTATGTAATCATAAAAACAAAAATATAAAATTAAATAAGAATATGAAATAAAAAGTGGTGGAGTAGAGTGTTGAATGAAAAACCATTAGAGAAAGTAAAAGTTGAATGAGTGTTGAATTATTAGGTGGAAGATAGAGAAAATGATATGGAGTGTTGAGAAGAGAAAAAATGGATGTTGAGTTTTCTAACCATGGTAAATGGTCTAACAAAAATTGTCAGTGTTCTAACAAATTAACCAATCACAATGAGTCATTCCTTTTAGAAAATAATGACTCATCATTTCAAATATCTAATATAAATAGGGCTTAATGTTTAATATATGAGAGTTTTTATGGTACACCCTTAAATTAAGGTGTACCGGTACACCTATTTCATAAAATCAATAAGTTAACGATAATTTTCATGTAATAAAGAGATATTTGTCAACTTTTATATTTTAGAAAATATTATTTCATAAGAAAAAACATCATTTCATTCTTTATAAGAATCATACTAATTTTTTAACATTTTATCAAAAAAATAATGACTATTATGAGTAATAAAAATTAAAAAATGTTGAATTTTGATTTGCCTACACTTTTGAGAAATAAAATATAATTATTATAATTGTAATTGATAGAAAATATTTTTCTAAACAAAAATAACTCATTAAACTATTAATTTCACTATGTGTGTATCGGTACACTCAAATTTTGTGAGTGTCCTGTAAAAATTGCCTTAATGTATTTGGGCATAATATCTAACATGGTTTTTCTGTGTCTTCGGTCACTTGAGGATCCATATAATCTTATTTTATTATAATTTTTAAATTTTTAGTTTCTAAAACTATGATAAATGGACGTGTTCATTCATCATAATTTTTCCTTTAAGTTGGACTTGTTTCACTAAACTTTTAGAATTGTCATTTGGAGTTATGCGGTAGGGAGAGATGGTCTTCCTTGTTTTCCCTTAGATAGATTTATTTTATTTATATATTTTCGATTGATTGTATAAAAAGAAAGATAAAATTTAAATTAAATAAATACTCTAAAAAAAAATTAAGACGAGATAAGAAAACTTTGGAAAAATAATGGAAGTGATGTAATTTGCTGTGTAATATATGCTTTTGCAAAGTACCTATCATTCAAGTTTTACTCTTTATTAAAGTTTTCTTCTGAGTTTTGTCCGTCTTAAATTGAGAAATTTTATTTGGTGAAAGTAAGAAACAAATAGATGATATTTTCAGAAGAAAAAAAAAAGAAATATTGTTTTTTTACAAAATGACATAATCTCATTACATAAAAAAAATAAAAAAACCCTCAACTAACCTACTTTTGACCAATCCCATAGACGAATAGCGCAA
>Ga0315914_1008589_pt1 | contig 13529 bp, 14 predicted proteins | sample MpolenodulesMG_FD_203920 | JGI IMG/M metagenome (GOLD analysis project Ga0315914, IMG submission 203920) | Medicago polymorpha root nodule microbial communities from Los Angeles, California, United States - elongated nodules | ecosystem: Host-associated > Plants > Roots > Nodule | place: USA...
GTTAATTAGGCAAAAAAAAAAAAAAAAAAACTTAAAAGGAGGTGTGATTGTTAGTAATGAATTTAGTTCTTTGTTTACCCATTTATAATTTTTGTGATGTTACAAGGAGAGTTCAAATCCCTAGCCTTCCATCATCCCTAACTCTTTTGTCAAAAGAGATTTCGTCTAACGATTTTATGTATTAAGAAAGATATGATATAACATATTGATGTAAACATAATTATTAGTGACATTTGATATGTTTTATAAATATTTTCTAAATGTATAGTAAACACTATTATCTTCAAGCAAATTATTTTCACACTTTGAAAATTAATTTTTTTTACATACTCATTATCTATGACCAAATTGTATACGTCAACAAAATCACATGCATGTAAGTTTCTCATATTGATAGCTACTTTAACTGATGTAAAAAATACTTTTTACATAAGGCATTAATTCAACCAATATAAAAACTATTTGATATAAAGTTTTTTATTTTACATCAATTAACATTTACCAACTAGATAAATTCAACAAATATAAAAACTATTAAAAATAAAGTTTTTTACATCAATTAACAATTACCAACCAGTATAAAAACTTAGCCTGAGACATTACAAATGATGGTTTTTCTTTATGACATATGGAACTAGTAAAGAAAATTTGATACATATAAAATTAAATTTGTTGGAAAATTAGAGATTAATGTCTTAATGCATTATGAACTTGATTATTTGTTGTTAATGCATTATGATTGGAGCATGTTATTATAGTCGTAATTTTGTTATTTTGTATAATGAACGTGTTTGTTATTTTAATGCAATATTACTTTTAATGGTTGATTTGACGTGCTATCTTTGTTTATTAGTATTATGGGTAAAATAATGTATCAAGTGAGGCTCCACGTGCAACAAAAATAAAAAGTTAGTTAGTGTCGGCGGGCTGACTCTATAGAATTCAATTCACTTTTAAAATTGACTTTAATTAGCATCGGTAAGGCCGACTCTGACCTATATAGTTTTCTTTTTTGATGTTGACTTTAGCGTCAGTTAGGCCAACTCTATGTGATTTGATTGACCTTATAGATATTGGCTATAGTAGTCCGTTGAGAGTAAAGTTGGATTTTAACTCAGCTTAACCGACACTATATTAGCATCGGATGTTGGGAAGTCGACACTACCTAGTAGCTTCAAGTTTTTATCCATTCCCAGACGCTAATCGAACACTAAATCAGTGTTAGCGTCCGTTATGACCCTTCTAGCTTGGGTTTCTAACTGACACTAAAATGCAGGTATTTTGTAGTGGTTCCAAGCATCCACAATGGAGATACTCAATTTTGAGGTCTTAAACGGGTCCCACATGGACACATCATTTTTTTTTATAATTTTTTAATAATAGTACCTAATAGATACTCAACCACTCCAATGGAGACCCTCTAACAAAAGGTATATATAGGTCCCACCAATAACATTAAAAAGTCAAGGTAAATTGCAATTGAAAAACAATAGTACAATGACAATGATTATTTTAAGCAAAAGTAATGAGGGATCCACTTAAGCATTGAGGTCTTAAGTGAATCCCTGTGTCTTAGAAGACCCTAAAAAAAATTCGACATTGGGGATACCTATTAGGTACCATGTCTTAAATGGTGAAGACCTCACAAATGTGAATAATCTAAGGAGCCTACACTGTCAGTGGGACCCCTTGATCACCCATCTCATCCTCTCTCAAATAATCTTTGTAAGATGTTCATTGATTTTATAGACAATGACCTATGAAGCTCGAATAACTCAAAATGAGAGAAGTGTGTTGAATACGTATCTGATATTAGTATCCTTAGGAAATTTATAGATATGTATTCTAGAAGTATCTAACATATTTATTATTATTAAACTAAAAATATATATGTTTGTGGTACTTCATAAATATTCATATGATACTTCTCGATACATATCTTAAAAGTATCCAATTTTTTTTATTGTTTTTAAGAAAATATAAGTTGGAATATGGTGGAGATACTTTGTAGATATGATTTGTTGGATACGTGATACAAAGAGTGACACATTGGTATCATTATGTTTTAAAACTCTATTTTACATATTTTTACATGTTTGTTTACAGATTACTTGTATATTTAAAACATACATCGTCGGAGCCTAATACTATTTTATTGATTAACTCAAGACATCGATAAAGAAGGTTGTAGAAGAAGCTGCTCCACGATTCTAGTTTGGATGAACTCGACGGAGAAAGTCTTCTATAGACACATACCTAAATCAATATTTTTTGGACATACTCACGTAAAATCAACAAAATTAAACAAAAATTCAATTGGTATTATTTAGTTTTATCCTCTTTTAATTTTGTTGATTTCATGTGAGTATGCCTAAATAATATTGATTTGGGTATGTGTCCATGAAAGACTTTCTCTTTGTAAGGATAATCCGACATTCAATTACCGTAGTGGATAGCTTCTACAGTTAGATTGGAGTATATTATCATTCTCTCTCAAGGTACTGTCATTGGTTAACTAGAAGTTTTCTTTGTAAGTCTTGTTAACTAACTGGTAAAATAGTTAGTTAGTAAAGTCACATGATTGATTTTTTTGCTTTAGTATTTTATTTTTTTTTGAAGGAAATTTTTGCTTTAGTACATGAAATTCTAAACAATGACTTTTCTTAAAATCATTGTTTCATATATGAAACGGAGATATATTTTTGGGAATTGGTTTGTAGAGGCCACTAAGACCTTGGTGGGGGCCATTTTATGCCTGGAATTTGCTAGAAGGCCAGTGGAAACCTACACAACATATTTGATCCTTAAACTAAATCAAGGTCAATATTATAGAGTATTCTCATGTGGAAGTTTTAGTTTATATTTGTTCATATAAATAAATTATTTTAAAAGCTTGATGGCTGAGAATTGCACGCCATGGAGCAGAGATTCGCTTTTATGTTGAATAATGCAAAAAATGTTGTTTGGAGACGGAAGACATTGACATTTTAGGCTAATGAGGACGGAGAGTGATCGACGATGCAGGTACAGGTGTAGAGAGGTAATTATTACATCATACTACATAAAGACATACAAATATTCAGTTTAGGTAATTATTAAATTTTAGTTTTAGTTAAAATGGAAATATGGTCGTTGGAAAAATACTCATATGTTCACAAATATTTATGCACGTCACTTGGATATACACATAGGGATATATCTTTTACTTTTTTCAAAAATACATATTATTTAATTCTTTTTTTTTTTCTTCCTACTTTTCTTAGGTATGTGTGTACGCTAGATAATATGCTCTAATGTTTGTGAACATGCAAGACTTTATCTATGGTTGTCACAACGTTTAATATAGTTAAAAATTCAAATGAGTCTTATCATAATTTTTCGGCCCCCGGTTTAATAGTTTTTGGGATCCATCCTTGCGCAAATGCTTGAAGCATGTTCACTATGCGACTCCTGACATGCTTCTAGGCATATAGCACGTGAATGAATAAAATTCATATCGAAATAAGAGAGATCTTGATGTGGTTGGTATGAAACTATATTATTGAACAAGATTTGCGAGAATTGATTGATAATACATATATCAACAAGATGCATGTTTTTTTTCTGAGAGTTTGTACCATGAGAATCATAACATGTATTTTTACTTGGATTTGTTAAAAAAAAAAATTAAAAAAAAATAGTTAAAAATTAATGGAGGAACAACCGTCAGAGGAAAAGTATCACAATTAATATTAGTTAAATTAAGGTGTCATACTTAGCTCATTAACTGTATATTTGAATTTACGATGAGTTTGACAAAATCATGACGAGCCATTGTAATTTTACAACTATAGTTTGTAACTTAAATAAAATTATGGCAAACACATTGTACTATCTAACATGCAAGAGTTGACTTGGAAGTGTAGAACAAGCTTATTTAGGGGTCAAATTGCATTTTACGACTACAGATGTTTTCCCCTAAGGGAAAGGGAGCCTAGAATATGAAGTTCGATCGGGAGGTAAGTAAAATCTGGCTAACAATTGTTTTACGCAAGAATCAAACTCAACTTTTTTTTAAAAATTCGTCCTTTGGTAGAACACATAATTCCACTTGATCTTAATTATTTGGTTACATAAAAGTTCATTTGATAAATTGATATAGAAATTTTCATTATGTAATCAATTGATAATTTTCAGTTAATTACAAGTGTTTACTAAGATAATTTGATATGACAAATATATATAATGAGATATCGTATAAATCTGTTAATCTATAGAAGCATGATGAAAGTTATATTATACTATACTCAACGTAGCCACCAATCATCATGATCTCGATCCTTACGAACGGCAAACAAATTAAATTCAAGAACTTCAGCTCCAAGCTCAGTGATGACTCTCTTTGGTCTCAATGATTCTCTGCAAAGAGGGCAAGTATGGTTTTTGAATCCAACCCATTTGTCCAAACAATTTTTATGATACATATGATCACACCTTAATACTCTAATTTCATCTCCTTCTTCTATTTTGGAGAGACACACAACACATTCTACATCTTCATCTGAGCAAGTGGTAATGCATGTATTGTACATTTCTCCAATTATTGGAAAATGAGAATCATGAAGCTTATTATTGAAGGGATAATATGTAAGGAAATCTAATACCCATTTTAGATGAGTGTATACTAGACTCAAGTATTTCATGATCATGATGAAGGTTTGGGGATAGAGAAATAGCTAGGTACGTAGGATTATTGGCTTAAAGCTTTTTTGCTTAGAAGTGGAAACATTTGGTGATATTTATAAACTCAATTGAAGGATGGACTGAAAAGAAAAATAAGTCATATAGTAAGGTCAAGTAGTGACAGCTCAAGTAGTGTGATATTCTTAGAAGTTTGACATTTTAAAATTAGTTTGTAGGTTTTAAACTCTAATATTTCTATGACAGAGAAAAAACACGTGATTTTAATGAGACAAAACCAAAACAACATAGCATACTAAAAATAGAAGAATATATCGTCATCAAACACCAGCCACGTGTTTTTGTTGAGAAATCATGCAATATAAAAATGTACTGCTCACGTATTTTTTACGTTGAGCACAGCAGTACTCACGATCATCATTGTTTCTTTAGTAATATTTTATCAATGTTATCCATTTGGGGTTCGCCTAGTGGTTGGTTTGAGATCTTGAAGTGTGCTCCTTTCAAGGTCTCAGGTTCGATTCCCCCTCTGGTACCAATTTCGTTGGGCAAGTCCATACATAGTTTTGCTCTGGCTGCAGGCGGTGGGATTGGTTCCCTCGGATAAGTCGGTCCTTGGATCGGATACCGAGTTTTAAAAAAATAAAAATATTTTATCAATGACATGACGGAGGATCATCAAACAGACTACCACTTTTTAATGGCTCAACCTACTATTTCTGGAAATGCAAGATGGAACTATTTCTAAGATCTCAAGACAATGACATGTGGACAGTAATCACAGATGGAGACTTTGTTCCAAAGACCAAAGAAGGAACCATCAAAGAAAAGAGTGCATGGTCAACATATGAAAAAGCTCAGGTATTGTTGAACTCTAAAGTTAGACTTTTCTTATCATGTGCACTAACCATGGAAGAAAGTGAAAGAGTCGATGAATGCAAGAATGTTAAAGAGGTATGAGATACTTTGAGAATACATCATGAAGATACATCTCATGTCAAAGAAACTAGAATTGACATTGGAGTCAGAAAGTTTGAAGTCTTTGAAATGAGTGAGAATGAAACCATTGATGAGATGTATGCCAGATTTACTACAATAGTAAATGAAATGAGATCTCTTGGAAAGGCATATTCCATTCATGAGAGAGTCCGAAAAATATTGAAATGTCTTCCAAGTATGTGGAGACCTATGGTCACTGCAATCACTCAAGCCAAAGATTTAAAATCTATGAACCTGGAAGATCTCATTGGTTCACTGAGAGCTCATGAAGTTGTACATCAAGGAGACAAACCAGTGAAAAAGGTAAAATCACTTGCCTTGAAAGCCTCTCAGCAAACCTCATCAGTAACTGAAGATGATGTGCAAGAAACACAAGAAATAGAAGAAGCTGAAGATGAACTAGCACTAATCTCCAAAAGAATACAAAGAATGATGATGAGAAGAAATCAAATCAGAAAGAAATTTCCCAACTTAAACAACAACACCTGAACTGAAGCTGACAAGAGTCAGGTCACTTGTTTTTGATGCAACAAAACTGGACACTACAAAAGTGAATGTCCTAATATTAAAAAGGTGAAAAGAAAGCCACCCTTCAAGAAGAAAGCTAAGATCACTTGGGATGACATGGAAGAAACAGAACCACAAGAAGATGAGGAAGCTAACCTAAGTTTGATACCTCAAATAGATGACGAGGAAGAAGTCCTGCCTCAAGGTGCAAGAACAAAGCCATGGTACTTGGATAATGGTTGTTCTAGACACATGATAGGTAACAAAAATTGTTTTCTATCCTTTGAAAAGAAGGATGGAGGACTTGTGACATTGGGAAACAATGACAAAGGTAAAATCAGAGGTAAAAGTACTATAGGTAAACTTAACTCTGCTAAGATAGAAAATGTTCAGTATGTAGAAGGTTTAAAACACAATCTACTTATCATAAGTCAATTGTGTGATAGTGGGTTTGAAGTTATATTTAAACCTAACATATGTGAACTAAGACAAACCTCCTCTAACAAACTACTTTTCTCTAGATCAAGGAAAAAGAACTTATATGTTTTAGATTTAAATGATATGTCAGCTGAATCATGTTTTATATCTCTTGAAAAAAGATAAATGGATTTGCCACAAAAGAGCTGGTCATATAAGTATGAAAACCATTGCTAAACTTTCCCAACTTGATCTAGTTAGAGGTTTGCCTAAGATTAGTTTTGAAAAGGACAAGATCTGTGAAGCTTGTGTTAAAGGAAAACAAGTCAAAAGTAGTATAAAAACAATTGAATTTATTTCAACTCAGAAACCTTTAGAGCTTTTTCATATTGATCTCTTTGGTCCAGTTCAAACTGTAAGTCTAACTGACAAAAGATATGGATTTGTTATTGTTGATGACTTTTCCAGATTTACATGGGTTCTATTTCTAAAACATAAAGATGAATCTTTTGAAGCATTTCAAAACTTTTGTAAAGAGTTCAAAATGAAAAAAGTTCTAATATCATCACAGTAAGGAGTGATCATGGAGGTGAATTTGAAAATGCATCTTTCAAAACAATCTTTGATGAAAATGGTATTAAACATAATTTCTCTTGTGCAAGAACTCCACAACAAAATGGAGTTGTAGAATGAAAAAATAGAACTTTGCAAGAAATGGTTAGAACAATGTTAAATGAATCAAATGTTGAAGATTATTTTTGGGCTGAAGCTATAAATACTTCTTGTTACATTTTGAATAGAGTTTCAATAAGAAAGGTTCTTAATAAAACCCCATATGAACTCTGGAAAATATCAAATCTAGCATATCTTATTTTCACATATTTGGCTGCTATTGCTTCATTTTGAACAATAAAGAAAAATTGGATAAGTTTGATCCTAAATCAGATAAAGTTATCTTTATAGAATACTCTACAACTTCCAAAGGTTATAGAGTATACAATCTAAAAACCCAGACAGTTGAAATCAGTATGCATGTCATATTTGATGAATATGATGAACATTCTCAACCCAAAGAAAGTGAAGACACTAAAGTACCAACACTTCAGAATATTCCAAATCAAAACACTGTAAGTGCAGTAGAAAAGGAGGATGATCAGAGTGATCAGGATCTATCATTTCAAAGTCCACTAGAAGTTGGAGAATGGTAAGAGATCATCCTGCAGATCAAATCATTGAAAGTACAACTGATGGTGTAAGAACCAGAATGTCCTTCCAAGATAACAACATGGCAATGATCACTCAATTGGAACCCAAGTCAATCAATGAAGCTATTATTGATGACTCATGGAATGAGGCCATGAAGGAAGAACTTTCTCAGTTTGAAAGAAACAAAGTTTGTAATTTAGTTCCAAATAATCAAAGCAAAACCATCATTGGAACAAGATGAGTTTTCAGAAACAAGCTTGATGAAGAAGGTAAGGTTGTCAGAAACAAAGCAAGGCTAATTGCTCAAGGCTACAACCAACAAGAATGTATTGACTATGATGGGACCTTTGCACCAGTGGCAAGGTTAAAAGCTATCAGAATACTTCTTGCATATGCTGCACATAAAAGCATTAAACTTTTTCAAATGGATGTGAAAAATGCATTTTTAAATGGTTTTCTAAATGAGGAAGTTTATGTGAGTCAACCTCCTGGCTTCATAAATGAAGAAAAACCAAATCACGTTTTTAAACTAACTAAATCACTTTATGGTCTTCAACATTCTTAATTGAAAATGGATTTTCAAGAGGAAAAATAGATACCACACTTTTTAGAAAAACTCATAACTCAGACTTACTCATTGTCCAAGTTTATGTAGATGACATCATTTTTTGTGCTACAAAAATTAAAATGTGTGAAGACTTTTCCAACCTCATGCAAAGTGAATTTGAGATGAGCATGATGGGTGAACTTGGTTTTTTCCTTGGTTTACAAATCAAACAACATCCAAATGGAATTTTCATAAGTCAAGAAAAGTATGTTAAAGACATTCTTAAGAAATACAAAATGAATTAGGCAAAAATCATGGTCACCCCCATGCATCCATCTTCAAGTTTAGATAGGGATGAGAATGGAAAATCTATTTCTGAAAAAGAATATAGAGGCATGATAGGATCATTATTGTATTTAATTGCTAGCAGACCAGATATAGTGTTTGCAGTAGGTTTATGTGCTAGATTTCAAACATGTGCAAAAGAATCACACTTAACTGCAGTTAAAAGGATTTTTAGATATCTAGTAGGTACTACTGATCTTGGCCTTTGGTATAGAAAATTTTCTAGTTTTGATCTTGTAGCCTATTGTGATGCTGATTATGCTGGAGACAAAGTTGAGAGAAAGAGTACAAGTGGAACCTGTCAATTCTTGGGACAAGCATTGATTGAATGGTCTTGCAGAAAGCAAAACACCATTGCACTCTCCACAACTGAAGCTGAGTATGTGTCTACAGCTAGTTGTTGCTCTCAAGTTTTGTGGATCAATAATCAGATGGAAGATTATTCACTAAGGTACACAAATGTTCCTATTATGTGTGATAACACAAGTGCTATAAATCTTTCTAAAAATCCAATTCAGCATTCTAGGTCTAAACATATTGAAATTAAGCATCATTTCATTAGAGACCATGTTCAGAAAAAGAATATTGCATTAAACTTTGTTGATACAAACACCAATTAGCTGACATTTTTACAAAACCATTAGTTGAGGATAGATTCAATTTTATTAAAGAAAAATTGTTAATCATGAAAAATCCTAACAAGGGTTGATTACTGAAGTACTAAGGGCCATAGACCAACCCCCTTGATGCTATCTGATCCTTATCAGAAAGTTTAAACAAAGTTCAAAATGTTTGCAAAAGTTCAGAATGTTTGCAAAGTTCAGATTGTTCACATAAGTTCAGAATGTTCACATCTGATAAATTTTTTCAAGAACTGTCCTTTTGAACAAGTTAAATATTTCATTTATAAAATGATTATTTGATTCATTAAAGAGGTCCTTCCATATCTCTAAGCATTTAATGCTACAACAAAAGCAGTTTTTACACTGGCTAATAACTGTCAAACATTGTAAAACTGTCTAAACCATCTTTTCACCTTCCTCCTTTAACGGCTATCTTTTTCTCTTTCCTTCCTTTACCGTTTTCATTTCCTCTTTCCCATAAAAACTGTCCCCAACAACTCATTTCTTTTCTCAACTTTCACACGTTCTCTTCTATAAATCCAATCACCCTTTTTACTAACTCCTCACTTCAAATCTTACCTTTTCCCTTCTCTCTCCAAAATCTCAAAAACTCTGTTTTTTGGCTTAAGTTTTTTTTTTTCAATGGCTAGAACCAAAACCACTTCTCCCATTTTTGAAGATGATTCCACCCTTGTTGCTCGTTCTCAACCACCACCTCAAACCGCTGCTGATGAATCAAATTCATCTCCTCTGAACGAAACACCAATTCACACCATTCTTCTAGATGAAATCATCCCAATCACCAAACCCTCCAAAATCACCGAAACGTCCAAACCCAAGTTTAAAAAGGAAGTTATCAAACCTAAGGCTACTATGAAATCCTCAAGGATTATGTATGGATCATCGTCTTCCAAAACCAAAACGGTTTCTCACGTTGATCTCACATAATCAGTAGAAAAGGAAGAAAGTGATGAAACACTCTCTGAGTTCATGAAAGCCGCAAAAGCTGAGTCCAAGAAGAAGCTTAAAGGAAAGACTCAAGTGATTGAAACTCCTCCAGTATCTGATACTTTATAAAAGAACTCAACTTCATCTGAAGAAGAAGAGAAAGAAGCTACTCCTCCAAAACATGGAAAAGGGAAGGATGTCAAACTGATTGCATCCTTGATAGAAGCTGAGAAGGAAGCAAAGCAATCTCAAAGACCAGTAAGCAAAGCAAAATATTTTGACTTTGTAGATCTTAAGAAAAAGAACTAGAACCAACGAGAATATACCGATTCTCAGGAATGGTCCAACTTTGTGTCCCTCCAAGATCTCACCTTTGAAAATCTAGTAAGAGAGTTCTATAGCTCAATGAGAATCAAGGAGAAGAAGAAGGAAAAGATTCTCACCACCACTGTCAAGGGTGTAGAAATCAAAATCACCAAGGAATTTATCTCAAAAGCATTAAGAATTCCAAATGAAGGTAATGAATTCTTCTTTCCTTCATGGTTTCATGAAATGAAGGTTAATCGTAACAAACTCATAGTTGAGTACACCAAACCTGACCTCCCTTTCAACTCCACAAACCTGAAAGATGTTCCAAAGATACTTCATAACATGATTAGGCATACCCTGGTTCCTAAAAGTGGTACTTTTGAAGCAGCCATTGACACAAATCTCTGCATCATGTACCATCTCATAAAAAAGAAGAAGTTAAACCTCTGCTATATCATTCTTCAGCACATGATCGATTCATGTATGAACCCCAAACAATCAAATGCTGCCCTAGCTTATGGTATGCACATAACCCCCATACTTAGAGCTACTAAGGTTGATCTTGAAGGAGAAGATGGTGACTACACCTTCATGAGATTCACCTCAAAGACTCTTGCTCAACTTCACATAACTACCTCCAACATGCCATCTCCTGTGTCCTCAGAAGCAACTGGCTCTGTCAAGAGACACTTAGATCAGAAGGTTAAGAAGTCAAGGAAGAAGAGAAAACTTGAAAAAGTTAGGAACTTATCAAGCATTTAGAGAGAAGAGGAGGATAAAACTCCTGAAAAATAAGTCTCTAATGATGATATAGCTGACTCTCCACCAAAGGATGGTGAACCCACAGCTGTAGATCTCTTCCAAGAAGTTGCAGAACGTGCAAGAGAAATTCTTCAACAAAATGCAGATCAGAATGTTGAAGATTCTCAGAAAGAAGGCGAAGCTATTAGTCAAGGAAAAGTGATAGAAGAAGTTTTCTCTCATGAGAAAGAAGAAGAGATAACTCAAGATGCACCCTAGGTTGCTGCAACCTCTGAAATTGAACTTCAGAAAGTTGACTCAACTAGTAATACTGCAGTTCAGAATGTTGTTGTTTCAGCTACTGAACAACTTTAGAAAGTTGATGAAGTTGAAGAAACAGATGAAGAAGTTGATAATGATGTTGAAGAAGCATCTCAAGAAGATGATCAAGACATGCATGATGTGGCTGAAATTCTTGTCTCTCAAAGGATGAGTGAGGGACATGATGAAATGGACTCTCAAGAAATCAAGCAAGCTGAAAATCAAACTGACTTTGATCTAAATGTGGAGGATCCAAGCTCAAATTTGAATGTGTACCAAGATGCACAACTTGATAACAATGAAGAAGTGCTTCAGGAAACTCATGAAATGATTCAGGAAATTCAAGAAAATCCTGCAATCATAGTTCAGAATGTTCAGACAAGTGCTGCTGCTGAACCTAGTTTCCCTCAAATGAATGAAATGTCAGCTGACTCCATTCCTTAAGCATCAGGATCTCTACCTTCTGTTGAAGTTTTGCTCATGAAATTAATATAAGGGAGAATCGAATATGAGATTTTGAGAGGAGAACACTTCAAGGTCTCAAGAAATACCATCGGACAAACCTAAGCGAATTCTCATGTGAAATTTTTAGTATATTGTTATTGCCATAAATTCTTCTAAAGGCACGATGGCTAAGAATTGTGTGCCACATAACGAGATTCATCACAAGGCCTTTATATTGCATAATGCAAAAAATGTTGTTTCCATTTCTCAACCTCTTCCAATAAAATATGGTTTGGAGACGAGGGCATGTAACATCTAAGGCTGATGAGAATGGGGAGTGATCGGTGATGCACGAAACATGTTCAATATGAGATTCTTGACATGCTTCTAGGAAAAGAGCACATGAATGAATCAAATTCATAAGGGAATGAGAGGGATTCTGATGCGGTCCAAGTATGAAACTATATAGTTGAATAAAGATTTACGAGAATTGATTGATACTACCTACATTAACAAGATGCCATTTTATTCCGAAAGTTTGTACCAAAAGAATCGTAAGATGTCTTTTCATGTGGATTTGTTAACTTTTTCAAATTTTGTAGTTAAAAATTAATGGTAGAATAATAGTAGGAGGAAAAGTGTCAAAATTAATATTAAATTTAGGTGTTATGTTTAACTCATTAAGTGTATATTTGAATTTACGATAAGTTTGATGAAATCGCTGAGTAGCAGGAGAAAATTTTAATTTCAATAACTTGTAGGTCAATGTGATTTTACAAAAACTATAGTTTGCAACTTCACTAAAATCATGGTGTTGTTGTGATTTCATCAAATCCAAACATTGTAATTTCAGCAAACCCACCTTAATATCACTAGTTGACGTAGAAGTGTATAAAATTCATATATTAGGGGTCAAATTACATTCGACGATTAAAGCATTTTTTCCTCCGGTTCTCAGGGGGAAGGAGGCTTGGTAATCTAGAATTCGCTCGAGATGTAAGTAATGTCTAATCAAGATATTTTTCACCCAAGAATCAAACTCATATTTTTATTAACAATTTGTCATTTGGTGAAACTCATTAATCACTTGAACCTAATTGTTTGGTTAGATAAAAGTTTAATTTATAAATTGATATGAAAATTTTCATTTCATAATTAATTGATAATTCTCAATTATTACAAGATTCTGCTAAGATAATTTGATATGACAAATATATATAATAATGAGATATTTTATAAATCTGTTAATCTATACAGAAGCATGATGAAAGCTATATTATACTATACTTAACGTAGACACCAGTCATCATGATCTCGATCCTTGCGAATGGCAAAAAAATTAAATTCAAGAACTTCAGCTCCAAGCTCAGTGATGGCTCTCTTTGGTCTCAATGATTCTCTGCAAAGAGGACAAGTGTGGTTTTTGAATCCAACCCATTTAT
>Ga0315914_1008592_pt1 | contig 13528 bp, 9 predicted proteins | sample MpolenodulesMG_FD_203920 | JGI IMG/M metagenome (GOLD analysis project Ga0315914, IMG submission 203920) | Medicago polymorpha root nodule microbial communities from Los Angeles, California, United States - elongated nodules | ecosystem: Host-associated > Plants > Roots > Nodule | place: USA...
GGTATGTACTATATAATTACTTAAAAACTCTTTAAATTAATAATTATTAATTTATCGATAAATTAATAACTCTCTAAATTAATAAATTTCTCCGGTCCTGACATTATTAATTTATAGAGTTTCTACTATATGTGTAACATGCGCGGATAAAGAGCGACAACAAATAATATATCAAACTATGTATATTGTCTCCAATTGAATTAAAATAGGTACTCTATAACTAATTTCTAACCAATTAAAATAGTCTAATAACTAATGCTAGCTAAAAAATATAATAAGATTTTTTTTCAATTTATAAACCAGTTAGTCTAATAATTAATGCTAGCTAAAAACAATCAAAAAATTAATAAAAAAAATTCAATCTATAAACCAATAATTAGTTTAATAATTAATGTTAGCTAAAAACAATCAAATAATTAATAAGGATTCTTTAGTTGTTACAATATCCTATGGAATAAGTAATACCCAAGAGCACTTACATGGGATAACATTAATCTCTTTTAACTTAATCAAGGTCTTGGATTTGTGAATGTAACAACATTAAAACTTTTAGGATTTTTTTTTTTTGTCTATTCGACTCTATTAAGACTCAAACATTAGCCTTCCCAGTTGAATACGTTTGATTTGCAACAAAAAGTACTAACGAATAAGTATTCAGGATTTGATTTGGATTAAGCTTTTTATATGAGTGCTTTAAAATGTGGGGGTGGCGGCTGTAATTTTTGTCAAATATGTGTTGCAATGGGGACTAAAGGTGAGAAGCCAAATCGTTAACAAGAGAATATTTATAAAAAAAAGGGAATCACATTTACAAATGGTTTTTCGATAATTGTTAGCTTTTGTAATTGTATAGTACAACAAATCCTTTTTCCATTTTTTTTTTTTAATTTTGAGAGAATACTTTTTCCATTATTTAAAAATTTATAAAGGAATGACACTTTTTCAAAAGAAATTCATGTGATTACTATATGTCGAGTTCCATTCCATCATTTTCCTCTTTTTATGATTGAATTTTTTTTTGGGTAAGCAAAATAAATTATTGAGAGTATGATGCCGAGCTTGGTAACGCAAGCTTGTGACTAAAGTAGGAACAGGAAGATGTTGAAAGGTCTTTGACATGTGCCAAAAAAAAGTGTACAAGAGATTTTTTATTTTTTTTTATTACAATTGTACAAGGGATTAGTATCTCGAACTGATTGAACTTAAATCCTCCGTATGAATGTTTCATTAACTCTGTAATATAATTAGGAGACTTATGGACTACTTCCTCCGTCCCAAATTATAAGGAAAAAAAACTCATTTTCTTTGTCCCAAATTATAAGCAAAAAAGACCAACTTTTATCATATTTAATTATGTTTTTTCAAAAAATTATCTTCTTCAAAGGAAAATTAAATGCAAAGTGCATTCAATTTGGTCTCTTTTTCATTTTCCCTATAATCAACTACCAATGAAAATTGTTTTTACATCTTCCTATAAAACTTATTTCAAAGATAATACAAAAAACTATGTTACAAACTACTATGTTTTAATTTTCTTAATAAGTGTGATTTTTTTTTTCTTATAATATGGGACGGAGGGAGTATGGTTGGGAGCTTTAAATATTATAATAAATTTGAGGGTGGGGGATTTAAAAGAAGTAAAAAAAATGAACTTTTAAATTTGTTCCCTAAGCTTAATTCATTGCAACGTCCTTGATTGTGTATATTATTATTGAGATGAGATTGAGATGAAATGTTAAAATGTTTCTTCATGATCAAGTAAGGGATATACCACTGAATTAATTATGTGTAGGGTGTGTAGGTGTAATTCAGCATCATGGGAAAAAGTCACATAAATCATGTACAAAAGCCTTTTGATTCTTTTGAGAAAGGAGAAGTGAGTTAATTAGAGGCTAGATATGTGTAGGCCGGTTGTAACAAATATTTTAAATGTTTGCATGTATACTTTAATGGTTAAACAAACGGTTAATCAAGTTGATAAATGTTGCATCATGCAATTTTATAATCAAAATCATTGATAGACTTCTAGCTAGGTACAGGACCTAATCAGTTTATAGTTATACAAATGCATGGATCGTATTCTAATTTGTTCACCACCTATTGGTCCAGGAAAGAAATGTTGGTACTATATATAAAGCACATTCCTACTTGTCAATGTTTCAATGAGCAATTCACCTAACCTAACTTTTGGCCAGCATGCATATTAATGCACTGATGATGAAATCACTAATAAACATCGAACATATGTGTTGTCGAATTGAAGTTAATTCAGTGGTTTATCTCTTGATTTTTTTTTTCCTTCAACTGATTATTCTAAGGAATGAACTTTACTATCCTTCAGTCTTGATTGTTTTCAACAATTCTAAAAAGTGTTAAGTTTGATGATTGTTCCTACCTGAATACAAGGTGACTATCGGTGCAGTTTTGTACGGTGGTTGAGTGGAGATTGAACGCCTCGGTTGTTGACTAGAACGACAGAGGGTGTGCACCTGCAGACACTCCAACGCTCAAGCCAGTATGAGATCAGAATGGGGGTTTAGAAAAGATTCTAACCTTAAGGACTGTTGAGAGTCCCCTTTATATAGAGATGGATGTTTGCAGAACAATTGTAAGGCACACGTAAGGCTCGGTGGTTACGAATTCATGGAAATTGTAATCGCCGAAGAGAGATTTGTGGGAGCCATAATGGTGACCGTTATAGTTTAGTTTGAACAGGTCTCGATTGCTCAAGCACCCCCCTCTCAGGGAGGGGTGTGTTGCAAATAATTTATCAAATGCTGGATTTGGGTTTATTTTGTATTCGGCCTAAGTAAATAGGCCTAAAAATGTTTGCTCAGTCCAGAACAATGATTGATGTATAGAACTAATTAACTGGTAAAATAAATATATGTAAAAAAAATTGAAAGCAAATAACATATGAGTAAAATATGTTTGTATTGATTTATGTGTACGGTTGTATTGTGAATTCGAACTCTTTGTCAAAACCAACAAGAATAAAGATGTAGAGCAAATAACAATGGCAATCAAGAACCATATAATTCAAGCAAACAACAAGCAATGATGTGTAAAGTAAATTCACAATCAAATCAAAGAGTAAAGGAATAAACAAACCAAGATTTTATTGCTCGGTTCGAACTAAAAATGGGCTGCATCTGAAGAAGGGAGTAGCCCTTTGATCCACTATTCCCGACTTTTTACAAGAGATATAAAGAAGTTACAAGAAATTAGCTTTAAAAGCTCTCCAAGAACAAACCCTAACCTTTACCCCTTTTCCCAACTCTCAACCCAAAAGAAGATCTAAAGAAAAATCAAAAAAGAGAGATTAGATCTTTTCTTTAATGAGATTTTACTATCCAATGTATTTAGAATGTGTTTTTTAACCCAAGAATCTTAACCAAAAACACTCAACGTTTAACCCTTAAAAAAATTCATCTTTTGGTATCACAAGATTACACAACAAATGAAAGAAAAAATGTTTGAATATGGTTCAAAAAAGTAGACACCCGCCTCGCGGTCCTGAGCGCCTCACGCCCCAAGTCCATGCAAAGTTGTCCACGTCGCGGCCATATATGATTGCCTTGCGGACAAGGTAACAAGGAAAGGCTCGAAAATTTCCAATTCACACTCGCCTTGCGGCCTTTGCTGGGTGTCTTGCGGGTGGGGCAATAGCTGACTGATCATTCAAAGTTTCAAACTATTATTTTAATGAGATTTTAAGTCACACACAACAAATTGAATAATATGTTTGAAAAATATATATTTCATTTGTACTTCTATTAAGTTCTTCACCTTGCACACTAGCCGATAAGCATCACCATTGTAAACCTTGTTAATAATAAAGGGCCTTAGCAGTTAGCAGTTTGGTGACCATTTTTCAAATTTAAGATATTTTTAATTTTGATAAGTAAAATGGTTTTCCAAACTAAGTCCTCTTCTACGAATATTTTCAACTTGACTCATTTATTGTAGACTTTATCCATTTTTTATTTGGACATTTCGATTTCGGTTAAGATCATTAGTGGATATTCATCCCCGTAATAAAGTTCCATTATTCATCTAAACTTAGCATATTAATTTTGCTTGACTACCCTTAATGAGGTTACGTTGGCAAAACAACATAATGCCCATATGTCAACCGATATAGAGTAAATTAAATGCAATAGATTTTTAATTCTTTACAGCCCACAATACCTCATGTAGTGTTTCACGTCATTTTCTAGGTTTATCCTCAAGGTTTTCTTTATCAAATTTGTGATGTTTTCTGTTGATAGCTTCTACCTGTCCATTAGCATGGGCATAATATGGGAATGAATGGATCAACTTAATCCCAAATTGTTGTACAAAAGCCACCATTTTGTCCACAGTGAAATAGGGTTGCCATGAACATGGCGGGAGGGGAGGCCGGCTAGCGCTCCATTTTTTTAGGTGCACCAAAATTATTATTTTTACTTATTAGGTTAGTATGATATAAATATTTTTTTAACTCGCTTTGATTAATTTTATCGAAAATAAAATTTTAGAAAACTTTGATTATGAATGAATCTTCTGCAACAAAAAATGAAAGGCTTAAATAGGTCTTTCGTCCCTGCAAATATAGGTCATTTGAAAGTTATTAATCCTTCCAATCTACCACTGCAAAATTTAATCATTTAACTTTTAGTCCTACTTAGGTTTTTTTGCTTAGGTGGGTTGTCATTAGCGACATGGTGCCCATGTGGCAAGTGATGATTGAGCAAGGTGGTTGGCTTAAATCGGTCTTTCGTCTCTGCAAATATAGGTCATTTGAATTTTTGTCCCTGAAGTTACTAATCAGATGTAATTAGGACCATTTTTCAAATGATTAATATTTGTAATGGCAAAATGGAATGATTAGTAACTTCATGGACGAAAATTCAAATGGCCTATATTTGCAGACACGAAAAACCTATTTAAAAAGATATTCAAATAATTAAAATGGCATAACTTTATTGATTCGTCTCTAGCTTCAAAAATCTTAAGAGTGACCCTAAGTGAATATAGTGTCCTGAATAGCTGTTATGATTTCCCGAGTGACATGACAAAATAATAAATTTTTATTCAAGGTAAGTGTGAAACTAATTTTCTCGGTTCATATCTTCTAAATCCTTAGGAGGATATATGAAGCTAATTATATAACCTTTATTTTATTTTTTTTAATGGAACATATAGTATGCAATGTATGATTAGCATTTAGCATAGATGACAGAATGAGGATCTATTTCTCCTAGTAAATAATTAAGGTACGATGTTAGATTGTTGTGCCAAAATTGTAATTGTTGCCTATAATAGAAAAACTACTGTTAACAGTAACACTCAGCATCATGGTCCACCATGAAGAAGTGCCCCACGCTTGTAACAAAACAGCTAGGCTGGCTCAAACCCAGAGGCCAGAAGTGGTCCACTTGTGAGAAAAGAAGCATGCTTGGTTTGGTTAATTAGAGGGTCACAATCTCTAGTTACACTTTTGTAGTAAAATCTGTTGAGCAAGTCAGAAGAGAGAAAAATAGAGACAAGAGAAGGAAAAGGAATAGGCACCATCACAACCCTATGTAAAGCAAACATTGATTTTATTGCACCATCTAAAGCCAAAAAGATTTTTCCATTCTTCAGTTACATTATATTTTCTGTCACATGTGTACTCTATTTTTTGATGCAAAATACAAATGTCCTAAATATTGCTACAAGTCATTTTTCATTCCTAGTTGTGACGTGAAAAGTAATACCAATATGCTAAGTATCACAAGCAAATTTCAAAATGGGGTTGGGTGCTCACTCCTCAAGGCTGCATGTTGAGGAGTGAACTGACCATCTTAAAAAGCACTTTTACTTGGGTTATATGTCCAATGTCCACAACCTAGTGCATAGATAGTGTTTTGGTATTGCAAAGATAGTTTGTATTTTGATATAAATGAGATTTAAATTATGGAATAATATGATAGATGATCATTTAATATTTCAATTGCAACTTACCTTTAGAACCCTACAATTACATAGCATAAGAACACTATACATGTAAGTGATTTTTTTAATGTAAAGGAGAGATTCTGGTCCCTGTTAAGGATGTAGCAGATATTGAGAGGGGGAGAGAAATAAGTAGAAGTGTCATGTGAGTAGAGTGGTCCAAAGTTGCAGCTACTAAATGCACTCTAGTGTAAAGATGCCAAGACCACATATCAACTTCCAAATTCCATTAGCAGCTAGGAGATTAAGTATCTGTTCTGAAACCCCATAAAACAAATTTAAATAATTAAGAGTACAAGCTGTCTGAAGATTGTGTCATTCTACAATGCTGTGTCCAATAAAAATCTCCCTAATTAATTGTTAATAGTTAGATTAGATGAAAAGGACACAAACTTTTTCTTTTGGTGAAAGATATTAAAGAAGTGTCATTATGACATATACCAAATGCTGCATGTGAAAGCAAGTAAAAAATTAGATGGGTTGAAATATAGAGCTTGATGGGACAAAATTATTCATGACAATTAATATTAGACTTGCTCCAAGCTAAGAGTTTAAAACAAGGTAAAACAAATTCATTTGAAATGCTCAGCATATCAAAAATCAACCTGTGATAGGTGCGTCCTTCCTTTCCTGCCAATGAACAACCATCCAAGACTATCTCTCTTAACTTTCATCCTATTTTTATCCAACATGAAATAATATTATGTCTAATCCAAATTTTCTCTATTAAATTTTAAAACTATACAAGGTCTGTCAAAAATATTTACAGCTGATTCTTCGACACAAGAAGGAAAACATTGCATATTTGCATCTGATGCTCGTCAAAATATTTCAACAAAATTGAGCATAAATCATATGCATCCGAGAAAACAATCATGCATACTCTTATAAAATTTATTTCTAGAAGCAAAAACACAACCAACAAACCCACAGATATCTTGCTTGACAGTACAATTGTGAAAAAGAAAAGGATATACGCTTTGAACCAGCTTACAATTCAAGTCAATAAATTAATCAGTCCCACTTGCAGAATGTTTGTACTACATAAATAATTGTCTCAACACTTGCAACCTGAAAAGAGACCTAGCAACAAACAATTAATAATAGTCTCAACACTTACAACCTGAAAAGAGACCTAGCTACAAATAAAGATCTCAATCAGATACTATTAGAGCCGCATGGATCTAAGTCTTAAAACTTTTACAAAAAATACAACACAACTCACTGAAGACTAAAACCTAGAAAGAAGAATTATTCTTGTGTAAGATGCAACACACTATAAAGAATGAAAAACTTTTATTCTGATAATAATATAATCCACCAGGACAGGGACACTCCAATAATAGCTTGCCTAAATCTCACTAACATTTTGAACTTGTATGCGACTTGTGTGTCCAAGCAGCATTTCATGGATTTCTTCAGCTGTAGGTCGTTCATTTGGATTTTCTTCCACGCACCTATGAAACAAATCAACAAGGAACTTCAATGTATCTGTCTCAGCATCTGATTTTTCCAGCTCTTCACCAGATTGAATCATTGTGGGTTCATTCATTGAGCTCAATGCCTCCAGCTCATCAGTTAATTGTGGTCGTTTACCCATCTGTATCAATCATTGGTAGAAATATTAAGTAAAACAGGGGTTGCAATGAACGAGCATGCCCATAGAGTTCAAAAAACAACATCCATCTATAAGAAAATACAACCATACCTGCAGACTATCATGGACGTGTGAATCAGGTACTCCAAAATATGGAATTTGCAAAGTTAGCATCTCCAGAAGTAAACATCCAAATGACCAAATATCGGCTTCCTGTTGCAAAATAAAGTAAATTAAGATCAAAGATAAATACTGTGTCTGGTGACAGCAAAACAAATTATTTTCACGATACAACTATGCTTATTTGAGGACAAGAACAAGAGACAGGCCAAATTACTGCTTTTCTAGATATATAATAAAATCAATGCCAATAAGCAACATGAGCACTTATGCTTCTAACCAAACAAAAAAAAAGGGAACAGAAAATTTATATTGGTTAGGTATATATGACAAAATGACAATGAGCACAATAAAATTCCTTCAGCGTCGCAATAAAACAATCTTTGGCCTGTTTACAATTCAAACTGTTATTCTTTTCAACATCATAATTCAGGTAATTATATAAAATTCCTAATATTAAATCATATTTCAGACCAAAAACCAAAACAACACTTTATGCCATGTAAAATGATCAAATAAATGGCAGGTAAGTTGAAGGATCTTACCAATCCATAAGTGTTTTTCTTGTACATAGTTTGCATGACCTCTGGAGCCATCCACCGAGGTGTTCCCACACACAAAGAAGGAGGAGGTGTTCCTACATGAGCAATACAGCATGCATGTAGAGGTGATCTTAGTGGCACTGCACTATCAAAATCACAAAGCTTCACAGTGGGAGTTCCATCATCTCTCTTCCTATCACAATCGAACAGAATGTTTTCACTTTTTATGTCACGGTGAATAATGTGCTTTGAATGCAGCTCCAATAAAGCGCATGAGACATCTTTGGCAATATACAACGCCAACTCCACAGGAACATGCTTTTCACCAGCTTCTGACAACTTCTCTAGATAGATCTATAAGAAAATGAAGTGTTGGTTTAATAAAACAACCAAAAATACCTTAGCAATAACATAGAAATGATATAGAAAATCTTACTTTTAAGGAGCCCCCTTTCACATATTCCATAAAAATTGCAGATCTCAACACTCGATGCTTCGGATTACCATCAGCTGAGATAGTCCATATGCATGATATTTGGTGTCCATATATTTCCACTATACAGGGGTGTTTAAAAGCACCAAGAATTCTGATTTCTCCCAAAGAATTATATTCAAAGTTTTTTATTTTGTCTGCTGAATTATCCTGTACTTCCAAAGTACGCACCTACAACACCATAAAAGATATTGTATAAAATTGCATTAAATTGCATGATATCCAAAAAATCAGAAGATCCGGAATAACAATCAAAATAAAATAAAACATTAAGGGAACCATGTTACTATCATTCATGGATAATTAAATACCTTCACAGCAGCCTCAACTGATCCATATTTGCACCGAACTAATGTAGTTAAAGCTTTTTTCTCAAGTTCATCACAATTAGAGAGAGATGGAAAGGAATTATCAGGACTGGGAAGAATGCTAGTTGAAAGAGGAATTTGGGTTCGACGAAGAGGAATGTACCTGGAAATACCAAGTCATCAGACCCTGAATAATCCCATATAATAAGAAGAGTTTAAAATGCTTTCCGTGAAGCGAAAAAAATCTCATGCAATGATTGTTTCAGATAAAAATTAAAAGAAAACAGGAGATATAAACGAAAAATATCATTTACTCATTTAGTTGAAGAAAGAAAATAGAGAAAAGAGTGGGAAAACTGTCAGACATAGATAAAACATTATCTCCATTGCAAGAAAGAAAACTGGGTAGGGAGAAATTTTCTGATGAAATGAAAATATATTCATCCACACATTCATAGCATGGCCATGGACTCATTTTCTTTCCTCTCATTCCATCTAGCCAAACAAGAGGAGGGAAGCTTTCACACTTCTTTCTTTCAATTTTCTGTTCATCCAATGAAATATATAAATTCATCCATTCTTCAATTCCTTCTTCTTCTAAACACTTTTTTTCAAACCATTTTTTCTATCAAACCATTTTTCCTCCCCGTCCAAACAAAGCATTAGTGTTACTGACAAAATTTAACTTAACACCAAGAATTCTAGTGAACATCTTAGATGCACTAATATCTTTTTAACTTTAAATGAGGTTAGATTTCAAAATACTTTTGACTAATTGGAGCCAGATTTTCCGTTACTGGTTTAGCATAAGCAATATTCTTTACATGCTACAATATGATATGAGATCCAATATTCAAAAACAAACACGGGTTCTAAATTTCTAAACGAATTTTGATTACTTATAAATAATCGGAGCAAAACTAACAACAATCTATATTTGAACAAGAAATCGAGCATAATTAAAGTGAACTTCATCAACTACAAAATCAGTATCCAATAATTAAGCAATACTCTTTGTATGCTACAATATGATATCAGATCCAATATTCAAAACCGAATCCAAGTGCTAAACCACCAAATGATTGTTGATTAATAATAAGGGAAACAGAACTAATAACGAAATCTATATTTCAACACATCAACATATAAAATAAATATTATATAATATAACCAATTCAAATAATAGAAACGTTATAGAATGTAGCAAGCCAAGCTGCTTATTTATAATAAGAAAGGGACTAGCACATCCATTTTTACTAAGCGGCAGTAAATACCTGCAGAAATATTCGGTGTCTTTCTCTTCTCTAATATCATAAGGTCGGCAAGCATCAACAAGCATTCGAACCCATGTATCACTCCTCTTTATCAAAATGATATTCCAGGCATGTGGTGAAAAATCCAGGTAACCCCTAACTAGCTCGCAAGGTACAGGTGGCTCCATGTGATCACATAAATACTGTAAACAAAATAACTTGGATTAGATCCTTGCAATAAGAGGCAAAAAAGAAAAGATACAAAAAAGAAAAAGTTACACTAAAATATGTATATAAACAAAACTATATGATGAATATAACAACACTGCTCACCTTAAAAAGAAGAGCTCTGTGCCTACAGACCCCGTACTGAACAGAGCCAATTGGAACAATGATTGAATTTTGCCTTTTTTTTATAGAATCAAGAGATTTTTCAGAGATCATAGAAAGATTGATATCTTCTATGGCATTAACAACTGGTTCAGTTGCAGCATTTATACTTGTGCTGCTTCCGGTCGAACATGTACAGACAAAAGGCTTATTATAGTTTGAACCAGAAACAGATTTGCGTGCCCTTTCTATAATAGCACCTCTATCACTTCCACCAAAATGATCAGATACAAAGAGTGCAAGCAGTGATGCTGTCTGCAAGTTATCAACTTCATCCTGGCTCCCAGTTTTGTTTAAACCATTTAACTGCTTCAAATTAGAGACCAGTCCCTGAGCAGATAGCAGAATGGCATCCAATTCTTCATCCCTTTGTCTGAAACACAACAAAATAATTCAATCCAATCATATTATACAAAAATGAATCGTAAAAAAGATACCAATATATATTACCATGACTACTACTATTACTAATTTACTTGTACCCCCAAAAAGAATCACAAATATATACTAGTAGTAGTAGGAATAATATACCTGTCTAACAGGATGACTTCACGAGAAGCAAGACACTGATTTTGCTCATAATTCTCAAGAGGCATAAACGGACGATCACGCCCCGCATCATAAAAGCCATCTGATAGATGGTCCTCAGTGCCACAAAATGAAATTTTACTGTACTTGGAAGACAATAATGAGCCATCACCAATCGGTTTTCTAGACTTGCATGGTTTAGGATTATCAAGATCCCGATCTGAATGCCTCTTTGTTTTAAAACTACACTTCGAAAAATCTGAACAAGATGCTCCATCCTGTTCACTTTGCCCATTGTCTAAGGAGCATGAGGATGCATCTCGTTCATCTTTACTTTCTGCAGTGCAGCAATCTTCTTGAGAAAACTGCTTTTCAATGATTACCTCATCATTGTCGATATTATCAATTAAATTGTTGTGAGCTGCTTCTTCCGAGAATATTTTTTTATGATTGTCATCCAGGCTTCCATTGTCTGAGACAGTTTCTGTGCAGTTTTCAGAGACAAGAGTATCCAGATTTTCTGGTTCAGAAATTCTGTGGATCTTCTTGCTTAACAACTGGTCATGATCTACACCTTTCCACTTCCTGCTGTTATTCAACCGCTCTTGACGAGCTTTCTGCTCTTGACGAGTTTTATGCTGTTTACTGTGTCGCCGCTTCCACCGTTTACCTGACGACTTCCAGGCTGCAAAACATCTACTGTTAGATGAGGAGTTTGTTAATACGCTTGAAGAGATGGTATCAGGTCCTGCAAAAGAATGCATAGAAAAGTGAAACTCCAATTTAAACACGTGAATTTAATCATCCACAATTCAGAAGGGAAGAGCATACACAAAAAAGGAGGGGGGCAAATATGGAAAGGCGCCTCACCATGAGAAAGGGTTTCCTCACTGTCCAGCAAATTGCTTTCATAGACATCCATTTCAACAGAAGAACTGCTATAACTGTCTTTGCATCCATCGCCATCATTTCCTTCCATATTACAGCATATCCATGAAGGTATTTGAAAAATGCTGGGCAGCTTGTTGTGCTGAATGTAAAAACAAATATGTTAAAAACAACTTTACCATATGAAAATCATAGGAAATTTTCAAAAAAATCCTGATCAATAAATTACACAGTTAGAACCTAATAACACACAGAACAGAAGTTATGTAAAATAGATATATGTGCACTACTGCAAGCAACCATAATCATAATAGTTTGACCTACTCACACAGGCAAGCTACATCTACTAAATCAATACCTTGGATGCACAGAGGCACCTCCAATGCGGTCCCTCCATGAGAAACACTGTCAGATGTCACCAAATTAAATACATATTAAACGTACATTCAGGTAAAGGAAACAGAACATAGGTTGCACATCAAATTCTAGCAAACAAAATCAGCCATTTGGGAATGCACTCTTAAGGACTTTATGGACCCTTTAGGTATTTGATCAGACGAGTATCAAGCCTTTGTCTTTTCTGGTGAGCTTAGTGCACTCAAATCCCAAATTAGTGGCGGTCTGTTTGGTCTACTATTGATTTGTTTCCTATCCTGTTTGTATATATAGAAAAGGATGTGTTCTCGTCTCAGTAGCATGTTCAACTACTTAACCAGCAAAACACTTTTGTAGGATCAATTTACGGATCTCTCAACCATTGCTATCATGAACTCAGTCTATCATTTGCAATCAGCTACAACCCTGTGATCTATGTCTGTTTGGTCTACTATTGATTTGTTTCCTATCCTGTTTGTATATATAGAAAAGGATGTGTTCTCGTCTCAGTAGCATGTTCAACTACTTAACCAGCAAAACACTCTTGTTGGATCAATTTACGGATCTCTCAACCATTGCTATCGTGAACTCAGTCTATCATTTGCAATCAGCTACAACCCTGTGATCTATGTCTGTTTGGTCTACTATTGATTTGTTTCCTATCCTATTTGTATATATATAGAAAAGGATGTGTTCCCATCTCATTAGCATGTTCAACTACTTAACCAGCAAAGCACTCTTGTTGGATCAATTTACGGATCTCTCAACCATTGATATCGTGAGCTCAGTTTATATAGCAATCAGCTCAACCATATTGCCTTCTCTTTGCCTGTGTGGGTATGCATGATCAACTCAAGAGTCTGGCTTTTGTCATTTTTTTTTTTTGTAAGTTTGATTAGTTCACCCTTTTAATTTGATATTTTCCCCTACAACTCAGGTTTTACAGGCATCAGTTTCCTTCAATGTTGCTATATATAAACAGCTTACAAACTAAATTCATCTAGGATTCTGTGTGTTTATGGGATTCTCAATACCACAGTACTTCAAGAAATACA
>Ga0315914_1008593_pt1 | contig 13527 bp, 7 predicted proteins | sample MpolenodulesMG_FD_203920 | JGI IMG/M metagenome (GOLD analysis project Ga0315914, IMG submission 203920) | Medicago polymorpha root nodule microbial communities from Los Angeles, California, United States - elongated nodules | ecosystem: Host-associated > Plants > Roots > Nodule | place: USA...
TTGGATGATTTGTAAATAACCCAAACTTTTTCGTCAAAAGAAAAGCAATGTCGATCATATCTTTGATTACATACAATTACAATTTTTTTTTGAATTACAATTACAATTTTAGTGGTGGGATTAGAGTGAAAAACAAAAACATTTATTTTGAATTAAATCGGTTGTTGTTTAATCCCCTTAGATCACGGTCGTTCCGGTAAAATCGGAAGCCATGTTCAAATATTAAAAATGGGCCCCTATGGAAAAACAAGATTTTTTAAGCAATAGTAATCATCTTCCTTCTAAAAAAGGAATAGTAATCATCTATTTAAGTTGTAAATAACATAAAAAAAAGTCATTCTTATTAAGTAAAATTTGTGTTGAACTTCACTAACCACCAATTGTTTTAATATTAAAATTTGGGTTCATATTTCATAATAAAAAGGAACACCAAAAACTTAAAAAGAATCATCACTTTGTTTACTGCAAAATGGATTTTAAGTATATTGGTTGTTGTTGCTTAAATAAATTGTATTTGTTATCTAAATAGTGACAAACTAATACTAATATCGGAAAAAAAAATAGTAGCAAATTAGTACTAGTATGCATGATTAAATTTAAAACAATAGAAAAAATATCAATTATTTAACGGATTTAATTTGCATTGTTAATGGAAATAGATGACAAAAATTTCAAGATATATAGTAGTTTTATACGTTCATAGTTAACTCTGAAATGCATTTTAAATTGTAATGGTCTAGTAGTTGTGTATGTAATTGAGACTTTTATATTTGGTTCAAATTCACACAAATACTCGGGATTGAACTTCAAGACCGATGACTCAAGTGGATTCTATTTTACCACTAAACTATTCCAAGTTGTCTATTGATTTTTTATATTTTATTATATGTACCTAACACTTTTGTGTGTTATATTAATTATTATTTTTTAGGCTCCTAAGATTCCGAGGCTCGGCACCGTAGCTCACCTTGCACATTCAAAGGGTCGGGCCTGCCTTAGATATTTTGATTTTATAGAATATTTAATTTCCTGATGGAGGATGTGTGAGTTTAGTTATTGGAGGGTTCTTGGTGCTTATCATTTTTTTAATTTTTTTGGTTTAGACGTATTTTTTATTTTTATTTTATGGTTTTGTTGTTTACGTATGAAATTAATCACTGATCGTAATTTCCGCAGTTTGTGTCTGCTTTTAATACATTTTGCATTGTGAGTAGGTTTCTCAAGGTAATGATATTTTTACAATCAATTTATGATAGGGTTGTGTTATTTGATCAACCATTTGAATAATAACTTATGTGAAAATTATAACTTTACAAAGAAATTGGGTATTAGTACAAAAACCAAAAAAATGCAGAGAGAAAATAAAAACAAAATCTAAATATGAAAAAGAAATTTGTCACAAAAGTTATTAAAAATTTGTTGTACAAATAACATTTCTCTTTGTAACAACGTTTTGAGATATCTCTCTTATACTTTCTTTATGTTTTTACTCTCTCTCACTTCCTCTCTTATATTCTTGTTATTTTTATATAAATAGCTTTACTCTTTGGAGCGATATACTCTTGTTGTCTAAATACAACAAAAAAAAATAGTTAATTGTTTCCTGATCTGTCCGGTAATAATGGATGAGAGGCAGCGGTGGCGGAAAGTGCTCCAGTACGGTGGCGAGGAGTCTTCACAGTGGAACGAAATGTGCCTGCAGGCATGTTATCACTCCAACGCTCAAGTCAATAATGGAATTGAGAAAGTGTGTGTAGAAATTGTAGTGAAAAGTTAATCATATCTTGAGGGTGAAGCAAGGTCACCCTCATATAGGTGCACGTTGAGGATAATTGTCTCCGGGTTTTGTGGCGTGTGATTAAGGAGCAGTTAGAGGACATGTGTGGGGTGATCCTCACGCGGGGGCGTGCTTGGATGTGGTGTGGTGCACTAAAGTTGGCGTGTTCTTTCAGGCACGGGGCCTTCATGCGGTGCAAGTTTAGGCTATGTATTAACGTGGGATTGGTATTCTGACCAATCCAGAACATTTCTATAATTGTATTTGGAGGGATATACAACTGATTCAAAAACTTTATGATAATCATAATCATATAAAGATAAGTATATACTTCATGGGAGAGTCTCCCCACAATGACTAATAGGTCTCGTGTCAAGTGAAACAACTTTATGCTTATCAATGTGGTATCTAGAATGGGTATATGGCTTATATGATTGGTCATATCCCTTTGGGCCATTTAGGTTAATTGATTTGTTAACTTATTTAAAAAGTTTTTGTCAACATGATTGTTATCCATGGTATTGAGTCGTTTCAACGTGTTCCTTTGCCTGGTCCAAGGGTAAGACCTTATATGGAGGAAGATTTTCTTAGCATGTATCCCCCAAAAAAGGATTGCAAAACTTCAGATACAGCTGAAGATGGTCTTTTTGTTATTTCTGGTGTGGTTGATGGCTTGAATGAGGATGAGTAGTGGCGGTATCCTGCATGTACTTGTGACAGGAGCCTCATGCCCATTTTCGGTGCCTGCTATTGCAAGGATTGTGTCAAGCATGTGTTTCATATGGTGCCAAGGTTTGTTAATTCATCTACTCAATTTAGTTTGGTGATTTTTCAAAATTTATCAACTATATTTACCTTATCACTCGGATTGTGTAGGTATAAGGTCAAAGTGCATGTGACCGATGGAACTAATGATTTTGTGTTTGTGCTCTTTGGCTCTGATATGAATTATCTCATTGAAAAGCAGTGTTTAGTTTTGGTTTCTGCTGCAAAGGTTTGATCTTTGTTTTGTGGTTTATTTGTCAGATATAATTTCTTGTGTTATGTCTAGGATAACTGCATATCTTAATCCTACGTTTTGAATGAGTTGTTTGTAGGCTGAGAAATTTGATTCTTACCCTCATGAGTTACTCTCCCTCAAGGGTACCAAGTTGCTTTTCAAGGTTGAGAAGGATGTCGCATACCGTATTTTGTTTGATGGTTCATTCAGGGTGAAGAGGGTTTGTAAGGATCCAGAGATCCTTTCCAGGTTTCATGATAACGAGGATAACTATACCCCTCTCAATGTTTGTTTTAAGTATGTTGTCATTGTTTGTTGATTTTGATTTTTCCTTTTACACTTAACTCACATGTTTTTGTTCTTATCCATAGTTCATGTCTAAGCCATCCAATGATGTTGATACTGATGTGGACAAATGGTTCTGTTGTTGTTGAGGAGACTCAAGTGTGTGTTATGTGCTTTGCATATTTGATCAATTGGCTTTAGGCGAGTAATTGTTTTAATTGAATGTATCGTTCTTTGTTGATTGAATTAGAATGATGGCCCTCAGTCTGGGATCCCGCCTTTCGACCTTGGTAATGACGGTGATTATTTGTCTTGTGCTCCCCTCGTTGATATTGGTGGAACTAGAAGCTTAAAGATTGAAGATGGTCATGTTATGGATGGCCCCGTTTGATGGTATTTGTTTATCTGTTATTCACATTTTCTACATACAACTTGGTCCGTTTGTTTTCTAATGTTGAAATATTTTTTCTCCTTCTCAGGATGACTGTAAAGAAGTGGCAGATGGGGATGTTAGTTCTGAGGATGATGTTGATTTTGTTCAGGAGTCCCAGGTGGAAGTCTGGTCTGATTGTTACTCCTCCCTCTGAACATGTTCCTCCAACTAAGAAGAAACATGTGCTTAGGTCTGTTAAGAGGAGGCTTGCATGTCCCTTTGAAGAGGTTGTTGATGAAGCTCCTGGAAAGAAGTCTGGGAGGAGTCTTGCAGATGCTTCTGAAGAGGTTGTTGATGAAGCTCTTGCATGGAAGTTAAAGTTCGTTGTTCTTGAAGATGATTGAAGTATTTGGGTCTTATGGTATTGTATTGTTTATGTTGTTGGAATATCAAATAAATAATTTAGGATTTCATGGGTTTTTTGCCTTTCATGTTTTTTGCCTTTCATTGTTGAGAATCATCATTGATTTGGTCATGTGTTATTGCAAGTAATTTGCTTATGATGTCAAGGATTGTAATGTGTTGTGGCTGCACTTTATCCAATTTGTCTTATATGTCTAATGTATTTGGATTGTGTATGTGGTGGTTGTCTTTTATGTCTGTTGAAGACATCACTATTACTAGTATGCTTATTATTAGTTGGAATTCTATTTTACTTTGTTATTTCCTTGGAATGTTAAATAAAAGCATGTGTTATTGAGTTGAACAGGGGATTGTCTCTCTTACTTTACACGTTTGTTTTCACTTAAGACGTTTTTTGTTAAAATAAAAATCATCACCTACTTCCATTGTCCAATGAAGAGGTGTTATGTGCATAGTTGTTTTGTCCAATTATCAATTTGGTCATTAGTGAAAGAAAGACTGTAAATTTTTTGAAAGAATGACATTGACTATTTTATAGATTTTTATTATAGAAGAAGTTGATTGAAATCATGTTTCAAATTGATTCAGAAATTTGGATGATAGTTGTTTGTTTAGTTATCTTACATGTAATCAACTATGAGATAAAGTCAATTATAGTAGGCCATGTGCATCAATGTGTCCACAGTTTTAGAACCTAGCACCTATTTTCTTACAAATGTGGCTTGAAAAACTTAATAGATTCAGTGTCTTAATTACCTTTCCCATTTATGAAGGATCAAATGTTGATTAAGAGATTAATGGATCTTAATTACCTTCCCCATTCTTAATTACCTTCCACGTCATCAAATTTAATTGGATCTTTATCATTAAACTGAGTATAACTATACATGATGAATAATAAACGATGGGTAATTCTACTTAATACCACGCTTCTCTGCACATTTTGGTTTAGTTTGAAACTAAATTAGAATGAGAGATTAATGATTGGGTTTGATGATAAAAGAAATTGTCATAGATTATAATAAGAGATTTGCTTATATGGGGATGACATTTTTTTTCAATAAATCTCTAGACATTTTAAAGATAGATGCCTAAGAGTCTTTGGTGGTACATTTTCATTTATGACATAATTGCTATGTAACAAAGTTATCTAATTTTAGGCTATATGTCTTCAACCATTATGCATCAAATCCGGTTAAGGATATGTGTTTGATCCTATAACTCACCAAATATGGTTACATTTCATTTCTCCAATTGATTATTATTTATTTTTGCAATGTCAATCAATAGGTTCACATCAGTTAAAACGACACCTTTTCTTACCTTGCATTGTTGCTAGTTCATTTCATTGTGTTCTCCGACTTGGTTAGGTAGATAATGTATCTCATATTTTAGACTCCCTTTGTTACTAGCATTGTAGGATGTTTGCATGATATCATTTTAAATCTTCTATATCACTGCACCATGTCTCTCAACATTTCCCTGCATGTTCTTATTAATCCGGATTTCAAATCTTCCTTTTCTAATTCTAAGTTTTCATTTCATTTGAATTTTTTTACCATCAAACTCTAGGGTTAGGGGTTAATTTATGTCACCAATCCACTTTTATTTATTTTTTAATCATAAAGTTATCTCTATATGCATTATGGGCTCATATGCTTTTAGTTTGCAAGTTACTTAGAGTTGTGAGGTTAAACTTTCACTTTTACTTGGTTTTCAAAAAGTTTGTTGATTATGAACTTTCCAGTGAGGAGTGTGCTTTCCCTGAGACCACATAAGAAGGATTGGTCCATTACTCTTAGGGTTTTGAAGTTGTGGAAAATTGATAGCGCTCTGATGGCAGGGAAGGTTAATGCTATATAGATGATTTTGCTTGACAGACATGTAACTAGCATGGTATCATTTTGTTTGAGTTATTTTTGGATTTGAACATTTTATTTCGTCCATTATGATTTATGTGTAAATATGTTTATATGGTTTTTATTCCATAATACAATCTCCATGTTTTCAGGGTGGCAAGATTCTTGTCGCTGTCCTAACTCAAGATGTTGAGCATTTTATCAATCTTTTGGTTGAGGATTGCGCCTATCTGTTTGCTTCTTTTTTTTCATGTTCTTCTTGATACTGCTCGATTGAAGGCTACATACAATGATTATAGGATGGTTATTCACCCAAGGAGTTTTGTGAGACAAACACATGGTTTTATGGTGCATGGGAATGGCCTCTCACTGCTTCCATCTCATGTTTTATCCAAGGCGGTTCTTGGTGTAAGCTATTTGGTTGGTAAGTATTGAGAAATTCGCTACATGAAATGAAAATGAAAGTGTAGTAACCATATGAGAAATAATAACTCATTTTTCTTCTCACTCGTGAGCAGTTGGTTAGGATGTGGATTCAATGGCAAATGAAAAGAGAATCATGATTACAAAATATAATATATGATTGAGGGAACTCATTTAATACCACATAGATCGATTTTCAATGGCTTCAATTCATTCCAACATCGTTATGGAGGAGCATTGTTAGATTAAGGTTAGCTCAAACACATTGTCTATTGGCATCTACGATGGACATGGAGGCAATGACTATGCCTTCAAGTACCTAGCATATCATTTTTCCCAATATTGTTGTAAATTTTCTTGTTTGTTTTTTATGTTCTAAAGTTTATACATTCAATTTTAAAAATGAACCCATAATTTTAGAAAGAAGATGAACCAGAAACATGAACCTAATTTGTAACATGTTATGGGGTTGCACTGGCAACGTGCCTTAAAAAATTCTGCGATCTTATCAGCACCACATGATAAGAAAATTAAAATAGGTTGCGTTCAATAGATTCGACAGTTTTAACTTTGTTTGACTTCATTATAATAGTTTTCTATGTTTATCTTTAATAGAAAATCAGACAGCTTTATTTAAACTTACAAATATGCGAGAAGCAAAAATATAATGATAAATTTGTAATATGAATTCAAAAAAAAAAGTTAGTCTAAAAGAAAAATTATATTCCCCAAAAAAGAAAACAAATTCAATAAAAAACGGATTCTCCTAATACTCATTTGGATGATTAAACGCAAAAAAAAAAAAAAAAACATCCAAACTGATTCTTGTCAAAAAGGAATGGTGTGGCTACTATCCTCCCTAACATGAACGAAATAAAATAAAAGTGTATAAACCATCCGAGAAGTAGCTCATCTTTATTTTCACTCATGGGTAGTTGGTTAGGATAAGGATTCAATGACTAAGGCAAAGTGAATCACGATTACTTCAATATCAACAATAAATGATTGAGGAAACTCATCGAAATCACAGAGGCCAATTTTCAATGGCTTCAATTCAATCCAACATTGTTATGGAGGAGAGTTGTTAGATTGAGGTCCACTCAGACACATTGTTCGTGGACATCTACAATGGACATCGAGGCAGTGACTATGCCTCCAAGTATGTAGCACATCATTTTTCATCCAACATTGTTGGGTAATGGATCTTGTTTGTTTTTTATGTTATATAGTTTGCACACTCAATTTTAAACATGAACCCGTAGTTTTAGAAATGATATGGAATTGAAGCAAGAGCCCTATTTGAAACATGTTATGGGGTTCCACTAACGACATATCCTAACAAATTCGATGATTTTATCACCATTACATGATGAAGATCATAACCTAATTAGAAAACTAAACTAGGTTGTGTTTTAAAAATGGGTACGCAATTGGACTCATCAAATTGAATAATATATTTTTTGTATGAATCAAATGCCACAACTATGTGATTCAACCTAATAGCACTTATTTTATAATTATTTTAGGATTTTTAGGATGGTTTGGTGAGAGGTATATTTAGATTTTTAGTAAAAAAAAAAAAAAGAAAGAAAGAATAGTATATAAGTACATTATAAATAACCTAAGTTTACCATCAAAATAATATCACATGAACCTAAGTATGAAACATAGATAGCCTAATAAAAAAAAACACATTAAACAACTACATTATACATCTTTGTACATTATATATGAAACAAATCCATGAAATACAGATATGAGATAAATAACAAAGGAGGCTGAATACTCATACATTTCCATCATCTTATTTGACGAATAAAAAGATAGTGCAATCAAAATAAAAAACCAATGTGATACAAATGCATGAAGCAGAGGAAAAGTAACTAAAACAAGATAAACAAAAATATAGATAAAGAGATAATTGTGTCGCACCTGAAACAAAGATAAAAGAGAGGGTGATGACAATGTCACAAAAAGGTCTCGTTAAACAAAGGAAAAAACAGAATGGAGATGATGTACGGTGTCACAACAGGGATTTGTGAACAAAGGTAGATGGAGTTTAAAAAAGAAGATAAATGTATAGATGATGAACATGTGTGTGTGTTTTTGATGTATATATATTATTTTTAAAATATCAAAATTGTTTATGCAGAGTTGCATAAAAAAAATAGACTTAGCACTAAAATGTACGAAACTGGTTATACAAAAATTTGTCATAAAAATAAATGTGTCATTTTATTTTTTTTATCATAATTGCAAAAAATACACCGTATTTGATAAATGTGTAAAAAAAATTAAAATGAAAATCGTCCTAAACCTAAGTATGATTTTTTTTATTTCATGGCAATTACAAAAATACCACCGTGTTGATAGTAACATAAAATATTTATTGTTTTAAAAAAAAACTACAATAAGCGCATTAAAATTTTAGTGTCCATATTTATTAAAAAGATAAATAAGGACAAAGAACTCGGAAGTCGAGACTTCCAGAGAATGTATCCTCCAAGATTGTGCAAATGTTGAGATCAAAGATGAATGGTTCGAATTCCAATAGAAAATTAGATATAGGTTGAGGATAAATAAATCTAGGTAGTACATGTTCCATAAGAGCGTCAATCACAATATAAAATATTATGTCAAATAGAATGCAATATAAATCCTTTTTCATAAATTGAATCTAATGAATACGTAGTCGGGTTCAAAAATGGAGGAAGAAAAAAAAATTGAGACAAAATTCACTATGGATGACGAGGAATATAGAGTAAATCACAATAAAAAAACAAAACGAAGAAGGAATCCAAATACAAAAATATAGTTAATTATTTTCATAGTTGTATTAGCAGGGATATACAACCTATTCAAAACACTTATGATAATCATAAGAATAAGTGTATACCTTATGGGATAGCCTCGCCACAAAGTCTTATGTGTGTTGTGTCAAATGGATCTACTTTATGGTTATCGATGTGGTATCTAGTTGATTCCCTAGTTTATAATTAGTCAGTGTCAATTTTCGTCAAAAGAATGCTAAACAAACTTGTTTATCCAAAAGAAAGTATCCCTGCCAAAAAAAAGAAAATGAGGACACATTTTTCCTTTTATGATGAAGATCTCGTGAACGGAGTTGTGATACTTCACATCATCCCTCCTTTTGATAAAAGTCGTCTTGGATATTTACGACGCCTACCTAGTCTTTAACTACTAATGGTAATAAAGAAAAGAGGTTGAATGCTAAAGATGATCCCTAAAACTTCTCCATATATTCTCTTCTCCCTTAATCTCTCTCTCTCTCTCTCTCTCCCCACCCCACTTTCTCTACACACACACACGCTAAAATGGAAAAAATTAGACCCTCATTCCAAATGACAACAAATGACGTTATATTACATTTGAGTAAGTGAAACTTTACTTAGTGAATCAACTTTCTTCACAATGAATCAATTGTCAATCGTGTAAACCATCTTTTTAGGCTGCCTAAACTATCTTAGAGAAATACTGGCTCACTTAGCGAGTGGTACCATGGTCAACAAAATTTATGAATTAAATTCGCTACGTGAAATTTTTGTCCGCTTAGCATAATTGACATATTTGATAAGGTAAATATATGTTATCTTAGCTAAATTAACAACATCCAAAAGTGAAGTTTATTTACAACGTTTTATTCAATTTCACTTTCAATGGACTTTGTTGCTTTCTTCTTGATGTTTTATCTTTCATTTAACCAAGAAAGCAAACGAAGGTGCGCCAATAATTTTTCTCATAATATATTCATAATAACTGAATATAAACAAGAATTAGTGAAAGAAAAACATATGTTTCAATCAAATTGAGTTGATATGCGTTATGAAAATATTTTACATAAAAAGTAAATTTAACACTTATCGTTAATCAATGTATATAAAAGTTTAGATAATCAATCGAGGAGAGTATTTTATCTTCTTGCATTCACAAATCAACAAATAGAACTTTTAGGGCTCCTTTTCCCCATCTATTTTTTCTCTAACTTCTCATTAGCACCACCCTTGCGACCTTGCCGCCTTACCTCCATCTATTCCAACCACTATTTTTGTTCACGTAGACTCGGATTCTGGTGATGTGACGAGCAGCAAATGTCGTATGCATCACCTTCTTTAAAATCCTTCTTTTGGGGTCATTTTCAAAACACGACGGCGGTGGTTGCTGTCCACGATAGTGGTTGAACCCATTTATGTCTTAAGAAGATCCGAGGTTATTTGTGTTTTTGTTCCTTTAGATGGTTTGATTCTATCTTTCGATCTGGGTTGTTGTTCTTATGGTGACCTTGATTAGGGTTGTATCCACTATGTTGCTTTTATTTTGATGTATCAGCTGTTAGGGCTAAAACACATGGATTGGCTGAGTCATGGTTTTATGTCCTCCAGTTTTTATATATAAAATACTTGAATATATAAATTTAAATACTACTTTAGTAATTTGCTCAACTAGGACTGACAATGAACCGAATCAACTCGACAATTGTTCGGAACTCGATTCGACAATTAACTCATTGAACTTGGTTCATGAACAAATTGAGCTGAACTTGACCTGAAAAATAAGTTGGTTAGATAAATGAGCTGAACTTGAGCTTTATATAACTCGACTCGGTTGGTTCATGAGTTAACTCGATAATATATATATTAGTTTACTAAAGATTAATCAATTACAAGCTTAAATATGTAACTATTACAAGCTTCCTCTAATACTAGGAATTATTACTAATTTAATTAACAACCAACAATAATTATAATAAAAGAAAGAAAGAGAGAAAAACTAATAACATATACTAAAATTAGTCCCACATCGGGGAGTTTAAAATCATTAGAGATGAGGATTAGTTATAAAACAGAAGTGGATGTTTACGCTTCTAAATTATAAAGCAGTACCACTCTTTTCCTTGTTGGTCTTAAGACCAGCTGGTCTATATTTTTATTTTATTTTAATATTTCTTTTTTATAAAATATATTAAAAGCGCAAGATATAAATTTTTGACAAAAACACAAAATAAACTTTTGAATTATGTTACTTGAGCAAACGAGTTGAACCTAACAAGTTGATTCGAGTTGTTCGATAATTTTAAACGAACCGAACTCGAGTTCAAAAAGAAGTTTGTATCGAACTCGGGTCGAATTTCGAGCTGAGCTAATTCTTATTGAGTCGAGTCGAGCTCAAACAAGTTCGACTTGACTCATTTCCAGTCCTATGCTCAACCGTGGATCTACCTAGGGAAAGAGTTAGATCCCCGTCCCCAAACCACTCTCAAGAAGACTTTCTACCTTATCCCTACAACCTCCAAATGGAACAATCTCCCCAAAGATCCCCACTCATAGATACAAATTGAAAAATCTATTTGTTTTTGTAAAAAGAATAAAGGTTAACTAAACATTCCAACTCACTGTTTTGTTTTCAAAATTTTTCTTCGACTTTTAATCGCAAAAATTTTCAATCAATGTTTTTGGTCTCTAGTTTTAAGTAAACTCATCTAGATCCTTCATTATTTTTTCTCAGCCATGTTTACAATTTTATAAAAACCTCTCCAAAAATATTAGATTTTTTTAATAAAACATGAATTACATATGATTTTCTATGTTTTTGGCCATTAAAAATACATATTTAATTCATATTTTGTTAAAAAATTATAATTTTTTTGGCATAGATTTATATAATATTCTACACATTCCTGCAAATACTCATTTAAAAATTTGGAGGGTGCGCATGATCTCATTTAAAAGTAGAGATCAAAAGTGCCGATGAAAAATCTTTGAGAGACTAAAAATCAGAGATAAATTTTAGTGTGACTAAAAGAAAGCGTTAGAATATTTATAAAGATCGAGAACATATATAATCCAAAAAATAAATAGATAAAATTAGATTTTCGTTTACATGGATTTCTTCCCCTTTAAATAATCCACCCTTCTTGGTTTTTGGCATTGAACAGACATACCCTTTGAGTCCTGTTTTGTTATGAGCTGGTCATACACCTCTGGTCCCATGTATAAACAAAATGTTTGGAGTTTTTTAATCCCAATTATAAGAATTTTTTTTTTTAAGAGGCTAATTAAAATGAAATTGTATTAACACCAAAAAGGCCTTCCCAGCACAAGATGAGGTAAGGAAGAAACACCAAATCCAAACAGTAACACAAATATATTTACAAAGCTAAGCCAAACCGCTTCAGCGGAAGAAAACAGAAAGAACCCAACAATTAACCAATGACTAGAGTGGTGAACGGACAAAGCCACCAACCATTGTAATTGAGGGGAAGATTGATGAATTTTCCCTTCAACCACATGAAAGTTGTCGACTTAATCTTGTCAACCACCTGATGAATTGAGCATTTTTTTTTCTCATTGAAAACCCTGTTGTTTCTTTCTTTCCATATTTTCCATACAGTAGCAAACCAAATAGCCTGTAAAATATGTTGCTTTGACTTGGCAACACCACCAAGAAAGCTAAACTGATTAAAATGGCTCGGAGCATCGCAATGCATAACTCAAATAATACCTAGCCACCTGAGAATAAAAATCCAAACAGAACCAAAAAAGTCACAGTGTAAAAACAAGTGGGAGGATGTTTCCATTTCCCCACAATCTCCAGCGCAAGGCTGAGCATCAATTGCAATAACCTGTCGACGAAAAAGGTTGTCTTTGGTAGGAAGCCTATCACGAAACAGACGCCAGGCAAAAATCACCACCTTCAAAGGAACGTTCTTGTGCCACAAAGAAGACACAGGCACCACATGATCAACGTGAGTAGTAGCAGACAAAAAATTATAAGCACTTCGAACCGTATATAAAGAAGATGTTTCCAATCGCCACACCCTTCTATCAACCCTATCAACCTGCAAGGAAACATTATGAAGTAAAAGTCTAAGCTCCCCCACTAATTCCTCTTCCCACGCAAACAACCTCCGCCTCCATCTCCAAGCATCACCCTCAATCCCCCACCCTAACGAAAACATACCAAAAATCGTCTCCTCCTTTAATAATGACAGCTCAAATAATCGATTATATCTATCTCTAAAAGTCATTCCTCCTACCCACACATCCGTCCAAAAGAGAGTGTTTTTACCATCTCCCACAAACTGATTGACATTACCCTGAAACCAATCCTCCGCCCGCAAAGTGGATATATCCCTCCACCAGCAAGATGCCTCACAGCCACCTTCAGACAAATGTCCCCCCTCCACACTGTATCTAGCCGACAACACCCTAAACCATAAACTATCTCTCTCCGCTAACAACCTCCAGCACCACTTCCCAAATAAAGCTCTATTAAAATCCCTAATTCTCCTTATCCCCAAACCGACAACCTCCTGACTATGACAAATAGATTGCCAATCGATCCAAAATATTTTCCTGTGGTCTACACT
>Ga0315914_1008599_pt1 | contig 13518 bp, 5 predicted proteins | sample MpolenodulesMG_FD_203920 | JGI IMG/M metagenome (GOLD analysis project Ga0315914, IMG submission 203920) | Medicago polymorpha root nodule microbial communities from Los Angeles, California, United States - elongated nodules | ecosystem: Host-associated > Plants > Roots > Nodule | place: USA...
TTTATCAAAAAAAATCTTGATAATTGTGGTTCGATTCTTTGATTTTTTTGTTAAATTAAAAATATTTAAAATTTCGATAATTGCTTATGTAATGTCAGATCCAAACACTTCAATTTATGTAAGTACTTTTTAGTGTACATATCCAAACATAAATAGCTTATCAAGTATAAGAGCTTATGATGTAAGCTCTACTGTTATAAGCCCTAATGCAATAAGCATCTATATAAGCTGTTTATTCAAACAGGGCCTTAATGCTATTTTTGTACCAACTTTTCTTTTAAGGAATTTTTTGACCAACTTAATTGTGTTCATAACGACATAAATAATTTGATAAAAAAATAAGAATCTAAATAATTTACTATTGTTCTATATATTTATTACTTTCCATCAAAGTGATATTTCAAATTCATTAATGTAGGAAAAATAAAGTATTACTATTATTGTTAAAGTTGACCATGTTTATTATTATACTTGAATTGACTAAATGGTAATTTTGTAAGAAAATTTAATTACGAAACACCTTTTCGATTCACTTTATTTAATAATTATACCCCTAGTATAGATATATAAAATGCTAACTGTGTTGAAGAAGAGAGACATAATATTATTTGTCTAGTAGAATATCATTTAGGATAAAAAAACTTGAGAGATATTTCAAAATGTTGAAAAGAGGCTTCACTGCATAATCACTTAACAACACTTTTTTTTTTCTTTTTTTGTCTAAAGAATATTTTGTATTAAACAATATTTTGAAGTACATCTCATCCAAACCCATCTTAATCAAATGCATATGTCCCCTTACTCAATGTCTTGAAGTGTGTAATATGTAAATAGGTTTTGATCGATTCCCTTTTGATCCATCATCTCCCTCAAGCCTTTTGGGGCATAAACAAAAATAAGTGAATTGTAAGTAACCAAATTTGGTACTAACCTCTTCGCTAGCACATCATAAAAAAAACATCACAACTCAGAAATCCAGTTTTCCCTTACACCAATAAATGCATTATATGTAATCAAATCGGGTTTACGGTCCTATTTCTCAAGCACATGGACAGTTTCCTTTGAAAAAAGGAAGTGCTTATGGTCATGACTAACTTGAGCCTAAAACCCAATTTAATTAAGGGAAATGCTAACCGGTGCCTCCGGGGCACGGATATTAAAAATGAAATTATATAGTAGTTAATGCATTGAAATTGTATAATTAATTTATAATAAAGTCAAAAACAGTTTCCTTTTAACCAATGCCCCGTGGGCACCGGTTGCAGGACCCTTTAATTAACTATATAATGCATTATTAATACAGGATAAAGGAAAACTAGATTGTGAGATAGTTTTAAATCTTTTCATTTATTAATTGATAGCCAACAGGTTCATGCTTAAACTTCTTATATACAATTCACTTCTTTATAGAGCTTGAGGGAAGTGGGACCAAATTTGTTGAGGGAGATGGAAGAGAAAAAGATTTGTTCACAAGAGTCGAGAAATTAGTTTATGCAGTGGCACACTTGGAGAATACTCAATTTACACAACAACAAAAAAGATTGCTACTCCGATATTTGGTGATGGAGTTCGGTTAAATTGTGCATACGTCTCAGGTAACTAAAATATAAACTTTACGTTTAGTGTTTTTTGTGTCACTTTCAATTAATTGTTTTTTAGGTGGATGTAAATAGCTAGAAGTCACTTTTAATTAATTGTTTTTAGGTAGGTGTAAATAGATATTAGTGTTCTTTGTGTCACTTTCAATTAATTGGTTTTTAGGTGGGTGTAAATAGCTAGTAGTCAGTTCAATCAATTGTAAATAACTAATAAGGTGAGTGTGAATAATTTGATAAAATCTAAAAAACTTGATGTAGATTATCAAGAGAGTGTTGATTGTTAACTTACTCCTTAATAGTTTTAGGTAGATGTAGATTATTAATTTTCTCTTTAGTGTTTTATGTAGGTGTAAATTCCTTAAAAAAAATGTGGGTGTAAATTAGCACCCGACACACACATATATATTTGTGTGTGTGAGTGAACGTCTAATATAGACCGGACTAAATGTGGACCTCACTACTTTTAATAAAATTCATATTTATTCCCCTTTTTTTTTTTACAAAGTTTATTCCCTATTTTTTATTAATACTAAATTCACTTCTGCATTAAAAATGTTAAAGATTCATCTTTGGATCATTTTTTAGAGGTCTATATTAGATTGTGTGTCTCTGTATATATGGACAATCTACTATGGACCTTTATAAAATGGTCCGATGATTAACCCTTACATTTTTAATATTAAATGAATTCTATAATGATAAAATAATAGAACAGATATAATATTTTATTATATTTTTGAAAAATACCGAGATGTCACCTTTAGAGCCGCTATATAGACCAGCGAAAACATAGGTACTCAAGCGTTCGTATTTCCACTCATTTTATTGCGCTAACGCGTGTAAATTATGAATGGTGTTTTATATGAAATTTTGATTTAGATTAAAATTATAAGTACAAATTTTTGTGACTTTCAAATTTTAACAAACCCAAGAAACCATGTTTATTTTTTTCAATAACAACTGAAATTTAACAAATATAATATAAATCGTTATCTTTTTTAATACCACCTGTCACCAACAATATAACATTAATATAGGAAAATTTGTTTAAGTGTATAATTGAAATTATAAAAATTCAGCCTAAAGTCTCTATCCCCTTTATATATAATATTGATAATATTGTTTCTATCGTAGTAGGATATATTCTATTTTAATGGGATTTAATTTTTTTTAATTAAAATTTAAGCCAATATTATTAAATGATAAAATAGTAAATAAAATATTTTAAACGAATGTTAAAATAGGTAATGAAAAAGTCAGTCCAGACTCATGTATTTTAAACCTATTTTCTTTATCTATACTATATATAAATAAAATGCTTTAAATACATGAGTTTGACCTGACTTTTTCATTACTTATTTTACCCTCCATTTAAACTATTTTGTTTACTATTTTATCATTTAATAATATTGTCTTAAATTTTAATTTAAAAAAATAAATTCCAATAAAGTAGGAAATATCTCACTACAATAGGAACAATACTATCAATATTATATATTATATATGAAGAGGGTTGAGATTTTTGGCTTAATTTTTTATATTCCAATTATAACGGTAAACAAATTTTCCTATATTAATGTTATATTGTTGGTGGTATTAAAAAAGATAAGAATTTATATTATAGTTATTAAAGTATTGTTGTTAATGAAAAAGATAAACATGGTTTTTTGGGTTCGTTATAATTTGAAAGTCATAAATATTGGTACTTATAATTTTATTCAAAATCAAAACTCCATATAAAATATTATTCATAATTTACACGCGTTACAACAATAAAAAGAGCGGAAAGACAAGCATGTGAGTACCTGTCTTTTCGATAGTATATATAGTAAAAATATAGGGTGCTAACTTACTTCTATTTAAAATCAATGAAGGAGTAAGTTAGTAAGTCTACTACCACTTGCTTTATACAAAAAAAAATTAAATTATGTGTTTAATAAACACTACTTTAACGAACATACATTACTGTAATTTACTTTTTTTTAATAACTTCTTTTTGGTTGAAAACATTGTGTTTTTAACATAACCTCAATCTGTAACTGTCATCTTTTGCAATTTCTTATTTTTTTTAGTCAATTACTATCAAAATTTCATATAAAATATTGTTCATAATTTATATGTATTAATACAAATAAAAAGAGCGGAAATACGGTACTCCTCTTTTTGCTAGTATAGACTATATATATAGGGTGCTAACTTCTATTTCAAAGCAATGAATAAGTAAGTTAGTAGTCTACTTCCACTTACTTTTTACTAAAAATTAAGTTATGTGTTTTATAAACAATACTTTACATTACTGTAATTTACTTTTTTAATAGTTTGTTTTTGGTGGAAAACATTGTTTTTTTAAACATATCCTCAATCTGTAGCTTCCCTTTACTTGTTCACCAGCTTCACAAGTTAGCGCCTTTGGTGTCTCCTCCCCAACGAGTATCGTAGTTCCCTTTCGTTATACGACCTTTGTGGCGTTGCTTCCCCAAATATGGTGGTTTGTGAGATAAAGGTGGGATGATGCTCGAGCTTGAGGGAGGTTCGACGGACATACGCTGGTGCAGATGGGGTGACGAACATCTGCCTTGATGCTGTGCATGTAAGGCGGCGTGCTGTGGGTCAATTGGATCGCTTGCAGCGCCGCTACGACATGGGTGTTGTGTTCTCGTACTCGGTGGATCTAATTTTGAATGGCCATGGTGTGGTTGGACAGAAGTTTATGCCGGGTTAAGAGGTGGTTCTAGCGTTTTGTTAAGGACCAATTATTAAGGTCAATTTCATGGTGTTGATGGAGGTTGTTGCATGAGAAACGGCGGAGAAGAGGTGGTTGCATGGGAGGAAGCATCCTGTGTGGTTCTTGGTGAGACGCAACAAAATGAAACCCAAACAAAAGTTAAGAAAGAAAATAAAAATATTCAAACAAAACAAAGCAGAAATAAAATTTTAAAAAAATGCAGCAACCTTTTTTTTTTTAAGGAAGAAATTAAAAATGTAGTAACCTAAAGAATCGGTAACCGGAGGTTTGCATATGACATGCGCCCCCAATTATAAAGCGTGAGATAGATGGAGTGTGTTTGAGCGTTTGCTATTAGCATTTCTCTTTTCATTTTTTGGCCAAACCCTAACTTTTGTCTCTTATTCATTAACTAGATATTTGGAGTAAGAATTCTTCAAAATGTCTAATGATATTAAAAAATATATATATTAGAAACAGATCATTAAAAAAATTAAAAATGGATTAAGATAAAAAAAAAAAATGTGCTACATGTAACAACCCGATTTTCGCTAGATTTATTTTAATTAATTTGTATATGTGTTTATATGTGCTTGTAAGTGATTAATTGCCTCTGTGTGTATTTTGGTTGGGATTATTAGAATTCGGTGTTAGAAGGGTATTTTAGTCATTTTGAACTTAGGGGTATTTTGGTCTTTGTGTGAGCGAGGTTAAATTAGTAATTCCACCGTATAGTTATTTAGTAGTGTTTTGGGTGGGAATAGTTATTTTCGCTAAGTTACTAGTAAATTGTAGTAATTAGTTAAGAGCCGATAACTATTCGTTATTTTTATCCGTTAAGTGAGTAGAAACTTTGTGAATTGGTTAATGAGTGTTTTGAGCCCATTAAGACATTTAAGGGTTGAGTCCAATAGTGAGGAGCATATTTAAACTCTAGTCTTTGAGAAAATTAGGTCACATAGAATCATTTGTTCATTTTCACAAAACTTTTGAGAGAGGTATAGAGAGAAAGAGCTAGAGGAGGAGAAAAAGGGTTTTGAAGAGAGAAGAACTTGGAGAGCAAGAAGAGGGTAGAGATTCAAGAGGGTGGAGTTAAAGTGAAGCTTAAGTTGGATTTGTACTCTATTGAGGTAAGGGGGATAGTGTTTTATCATAATCTTTTAGTATAATCTCTTTTCTACTTAAAACCCATAAGTGCTTAATTGTGAAAAGTGATTATTGTGAATTTAATTGTTGAATTTCGTGCTCATATTTTGATGCAATGTTTGAGTATGTGAATTTGATGATAATTAAGTTGTTGATGTTGAAATTACATGCTTAAGATGTATATATGTGAATACTTTGTATTTTGCTCCAAATTGGTGAAGCATGATATTGTTGTTGTTGGATTGTTGACGAATTCATGGTTAATTGTTGTTGTTGTTGATGATTGATGATATGTCTATTTAAGTACATAAACATTTAGACAAACTTTGGGGACATATTTGGGTGTTTGGGGATCAAAAATGGAATTTTGGTGTGAAAAAGGATGGTTTTCCCGAGAGGAAAACCAGAATTTTGAGTTGTTGTCTGGTGCAACTCGCGACGCGAGCCCGTGGCGAGCTGGTGGCGAGTTGGACAGTGACATCATTCCTTGTTTCGCGTTCTTGTATCTTTTTCACACATTTCTATTTTGAATTGGCCTTTGGTGTAAACATTAAAGTTTTAGATAATTGTGTTAGCTTTCCAATGGTTTTGGTTTGACTTAAAAATGATTTTTAGATTTTGAGTTATGATGAAATACTCCAAGTAGGTCTCGGTAAAATTTTATGAAAATTCAGCATAACTATTTCTAAGTCAACCCTAAACTTATAGTTTGTTTCCAAACTTCAAAACTTGAGTATTATGAGTTCATTTAAGGTATTTAAGAGTATTTAACCTATGATATGATGGATCTAACTTGGTTTTGTTTTGAAAATGAATCGACTTTACATTGCAACGAGAGAAACGATACTAACTTTGCAAACTTTGAAATTAAAGTGAATTGGACTATGAAACGTTGATGTATACACCACTGCACTCATGCGATTTGTGTATTTGCTTAGTTGAGGCTTTCAAACGTGTTTGTTTTGTTTTGTCGGATAACTTGGAAAGTGGTAAAATGATACGAACTTGTCGTAATCATGTGATTCTTAGAATTGGCCTAGGATACTCATATGCCTAAGCTACTATGAACATATGTGAGTAGTTCATGTGTTTTGTTGAGGCATTTGATTATGTTGTTGAATGTCTTGAATGGTTTTCCTTGAAAATGTTAACTTTGATGAATCATGTTAATGATGTTGAACTTAATGACGGTGTTTATGTCTTTGGTTATGTTGATGAGTTGTGGCATGATAATCATGTTGTTGGTTGTTGTTGTGAATGATACATGCTAAATGTCGATTGTTGATTGTGAATTTATACATGCTTAATGTTGATAATTGGATGTGGTGATTGCTATGCAATTTGATGATAATAATTGTGGTGATTGCATATATGAAAGGTGTTTGTTTTTGGTGATGATTATTTGATGAATTATGTTGTTGAATTATCACATGTAATTGATGGTGATGTTGTTGGTGAATGCATATACGTTAAATGATGGTGATATTGTTGGTGAATGCATATTTGCAAATGAAGGTGATTTAGGATATTTATATATATCCAATGGTAATGATGGATATTTTTATTTGTGAAATATATTTTCAAAAGTGATTTTGGAAGATATATTTTTGAAGAAAATTTGTTTCAATATATTTCTGAAAAGAATATTTGATACAAATATATGTTTAGTCTATGACAAAAAAGCCCATGATGCTGAATGGCTATATAAGGAAGACTCATACCCTAGTTTTATTCACCAATTCAATAGTATTGAATTGAGTCTTTTAGGGTTTCTACTTGTGCTTTATTTGTGAGCCTCTCTTTGTATCATACTGATGCATTGAGCAGGACCTTTAGTTGAGTTGTAATGGACCAAAACCATCGTTTTATATAAGAGTCTTTATTCGGGTTTTGTGTCCTTGTTCTTTGTGTGTTCTTCTCTTGTATCGTTTTGATGCAAGTCTAGGACTGTTTGTTTATTGTGAGTTGTAGTTTGTGTTTGAAGGTAACTTCATCATTTTGTGTTTTAATCTGAAAATCACAGTGGTTGTGATTGATTGTAGGATAGTGAGATGGGATCTCAGATCTAGGAGTTCCTAGGTTGAAATCAATACGGGTAGGTCCTATGTCTAGAGTTGTAAACGAGGAGTTTGCTGATAACTTAGAATAAGGACTACACTAGTGGATTTCCTTCCTAGCTTGGTAGCCCCTAGATGTAGGTGAGTTGTGCCGGACTGGGTTAACAAACTCTATGTGCCTCTTCTTTCTTGTCATTTATTTTCTTGCATGTTTTATGTTTGTTAGCATGATGTTGGAACATTAAACGCAACATCTGTTTTCTGTGTTTCTGGTGTTGGAACATCACATAGAACATCTTCTAACTAACACACCAGAATTTCAACATTTGTTATATTTTCCTTGTTCTATATGTTTTCTGCTAGCTCGATGTTAAAACATCTTACTCGACATTATGTCTGTGTCTGATGTTGAAACATCGTATAAAACATTTGAAAGCTAGCCCGCCAGAATTTCATTGTTTTATTGCATTTAGGTTTGGTTTGAGAATTATCTAGTTATGTAAATTGTATTGTGAATTATTGATAGTTGATTGTATTAAGAATTATCAATTGCACTTCTCAATTCAATAGTAAATCTTATCGTATTATCATTGTCTTAACTTTTGTTATCGGTATCGTACACGAATCCAGTAAGTAAAACACTTTTCTAAATACGCTTTCGCAAAACTCTCAATAGTTTTGAAAAACACAATTTACCCCCCACCCACCCCACCCCCCAGCGCGTACTCTCGCTTGTCATATAGACCAACACAGTGAAGGTCATGGAGTCGCCTTGTTGATCTTGAACTTCATGGATGAGAATAAACACTGACTTTGAACTTTTTGTACTAGCCATTATGAACTGCTTCTGGTATGCAATTCTAATCTTCCTGATCTACAATATGAAGTGCTTCTGATGTCAAGTCAAAAGTTTTTATTTATTGAAGAATTTTTTTTCATAAGATTGACATGGAATATGTTTATGATCTCATAGTGTTCATTCAATTTAGCCCCTCTGTCAAGGCATATCGTTAACGATGCTGATGTGCCACGTTAAACGCTGACGTTGAGTTTCAAGTCAGCTTCCATGTGTACAATGACGCATTTGATCAAAAATTTTGAATTTCTTTTTTATCTTTTTTTTTAAATGAAAGTCATTACAATTTGTTATACAGTAAAATCGATCCTTGTATTATTCATTAAAAATCAAGTTGGTCCCTGAATTTGTCACTCACTATAAAATCGATTCCTAAATTATTTCTCTTAACTATCAAATTAATCCCTAATACAGTCAAAAAAAATGCTAAGAACCAATAGAATGTGTTTAACTATTATTTATTACCTTTTGCTTGTTCAAAATGATGTTTCATCCATGTTGAACATAGTCTCAAAGGTCTGCATGTAAAAATGTTAAAAGCCACTTCAAATTCATCCAGAAGCAAATGCTATTACATATATGTGGTTGTTTCCATCTTGTCTCACATCACAAAGAAGTTGTCCACCAAAATATTCCTTCAAAAAACATCCGTATAACTCAATCAAAGGCGTAAAACCTACCTTAAGTACACTATTTTATATGCATCTCAGCATGCATAAAATATTTGAGAATTATCATATTTCTTGATTTATTGATTATATTACATAACAAATATTAATATCTATCATGCCCTAAACATTGAACCTAATTACATTTGAATCAAAACAATCCTTTAACTCTCTGTTCATTGGTGGTGGTTACAAATTGCCTTTGTATCTTTACAAAATGTAATAAATAACGGGTTTTTTATAAGGAGTAATAAATAACGGTTAAACACATTATTTTAGTTTTTAATATTTATTTGACAGTATCAAGGATCAGTTTGATAAATAAAGTAAATAATTCATGAATCGATTTAATAACGAGTGACATATCTCAGGGACCAGATGATTTTTAATGAATAATTCAAGAATCAATTTGATAGTGTAATAATTTGTAATGACTTCCATTAATAAAAGTCAAAAAAAAAAAAATTAAAATTTTTGATCAAATTCGTCCATGTACACGTGCATGTACACATGGAAGCTGACATGAAACTCGTCATCAACAATTTTAATGGAGAGACTTGACTAATTCACTAAATTGATTAAACGTTATAAAATTTAGTGTAACAATTTGTAATGACTTTCAATTAAAAAAAGTCCAAAAAAATAAAAATTTAAATTTTTTGATCAAATTCGTCCATATACACATGAAAGTTGATATAGTACTCCACATCAACGATGTTAATGGTGAAACTTGACGGAGGGATTAAATTGATTAAATGTTATACAATTTAGACACATTCTAACTATTTTGATTAATCTATGGATAAAATTGATCGAATGACTAGTATTGACACCCGTGCCAAGCACGGGCTAGAATGTCATCATATTTGATGGATGAAATATTGTGATGTACGAATTGTCAGTTAACAAAAATCATATACTTAAATCTTAAAATTTTTGGATGAAGTTTTGGTGGTATCATTATCACTTATGTGGTTTCTATTTCTCCAAATTTTCAATCTACATCAGTGTAGGCTCCCACAAAAAGCCCAACAGTGGTATCAAACCCCTGTTCGACGTTGTGGGGGAGCGAGAGTTGTTCTTGATGGTGGACTACAGACACAAAGATCGTGACACTTAAGTACGAGATGTTAATGTGTCAAATGTGAGTCAAAATTTCATATCATATGCAAGAGTAGATGTGAGAAACATATAAGTGAGATGACTCATATAGATAATGCATTAAGACTTTAAAAGAAGATGTGATCGATGTGAATCTCACTTCTATTATTGATTTTAGCCTAATGTGATAATACAATCCAGTGTAGGCTTTTAGCCTAATGTTATGATTTGTTTCATTAGTTTTTGAGTGTTATTTGTTTAATTTTTCATCTTAAATTTTAGTTTTTGAATGTCATCCGCTTTTTGCACAAAAAAAAAATCAGCCTTTATCATTTCAAATTCCTTCACTTTTGGTATTTCATGTTGAGGTGACAAAATACATACTTATTAGACATTTTAAATAGATGTACATATTTTTAATAAGTCTCATATTTTGGTAGCATAATTACCTAGTAATATTCAACTTCTTCAACAAATCCATAAAATCAGCAGCAATTCATTTGTTTCCTATACACTCACGAATAAAACACGCACTCCTTATTTTTTTTTCTCTTTTCATTTCTATCAAGTTCAAATTCATTTTTCATCTTCTTTTCTTTTCTAATTTATTTTATATCTTCTAATGAAAGAAAGAAACAAATATCCCTCTATGAAACTGCCGCCAACCCACTTTTTTGTACCATGTTGTGCCTGTGACCTTATGTGATATCTCACCAGATCACATACATATATAGTCTCACACTTACGGGAGAGATGTTTATGTTTTATGTGTGAATTAAACTTCTACATTGTATGCAATAGTATATATTGAGCGACATATAAGCGAGAAGAACAATGTACCTAATGTCTTAAAATTTTACGTGAAGATGTGGTGTCAATATCACTTGTGGAGTTTCTCTTAGTTAAATGTGATGGTTCAACCCATTTTAGACTCCCTCAGAACTCCAAACATTATAACGAATTATTTTTTTAGTTTTTTTAATTTCATTTGTTTAATTTTTTATATCAAATATAAGTTTTTGGATGTCATTTACTTTCATACAATAATTGTATCCAACCAATATTATATCAAATACCTTCATATTTGGTCTTTGGTTGAACCCGTGAATGAGAAAATACATATGTCTTATGCTGAGTTGAAAAGGTACATGATTATTAGACATTTTATAATGATGTGTCTTTTTCTTAACCGAGTCTTTTTTTTTGGTGAAGTATTTACTCTTAAATTTCCAACACTTTTAACTAACCCATAAAATTGCGAGTAACTCACTCTATTTTCGATATTCCATGGAAAAAACACACTCTATTTTTCCCTTATCATTTCTTTCATGTTCAAATTTCTTTTTCATATTCTAATGTAATTTTATTGATTCTAAATTGATCTCTCATTTCATGAAAGATGGTAACATAAACTTCCCTCCATAAAAACACTGTCAATCCTTTTTATTTAACCATATTATGCATCCCCCTAACCTTATTTGACTATCAACAAATTACAGAAGCATAAAGTCTTGCACGTTAGAGATATATGTTCATGTGTCAATTGGGACTTAAAGTTTCACATTGGATGTCAAAGTAGACGTTGAGAAACATATAAGTAAGATGACCAATAGACCTAATGCCTTAAGGTTTTGGATAATGATATGATGTCAATCACAATTGTGTGATTTCTCTTAGCCTAATGTGATGGTCCAACCCATTGTAGACTCTCTCAAAACTCTCAACATTACGATGAACGGTTCGTTAGTTTTGGGATGTTAATTGTTTAATTTTTATATTAAATTTATGTTTTTGGGTGTTGTTCACTTTCATTGAATTTTTTAATCAATCTCTAAGATATTAATTCTTTATCCTTTGGTCTTTGGTGGAATTTTACCATAGAAAAACACTGATATGTTCGAGAGATAGAAAAACATTAGATATACAGAAATCTATCCATGTTCGATTCTCTCTGCTGCCAATTTCAGTAAGTTAGTTTACCTTCTTTAAAAAAATGGTTGGATCCTGTATTGAAAATTTATCAATAATACTCAATACTCAATGTAATTTCTCCAATCTCATTGACAATCCAATTTCATCTCTTGTTGAATGAATGCATTCAGCAAGCTTTTTAAACTCAATTTGTTTAGTTTGATTGGTTGAAGAACATAGACTCATATTTATTGTAAGCGCCAACACTTTGTAATGATTGCAAAAATTGGATGAGTTAATGGCAACTGTTCTTATGTCTTGTCTATATGCTTTCCTAATCACTGACAAAAAAATTCTAAAATCGCCGCCCAAAACTGTTGATATACCATCAAAACATTTGTTCATATTGTCAATGTAACACCCTGATTTTTAATACTAGTTTATTAATATTATTATTAGATATTATTAGTATTACTATTATTATTAGTATTGGTTGTTAGGTAGTATTAATTTAAATATTCATATTTATTGGAATAATATGTAGGGTGAAAGTAGATGAGTTAGTTAGTCGGTAAAAGAGTGAGACAAAATAATGTTTAGGAAGAAAATAGAGTTTTTAGAGAGAATAAGAAAGTAGGGTGTTAACGGAGGTGGATTAGTAAAGTTGGGTAGAAAAGAGGTGTAGTTAGTGAGATGAGTAGTGCTTTAACGATTTAACTAGAGGGGAGTGTGAATAGTAAGACGGTGTAGTTAAAGAGACAATAGTAACAAATTCGAGACGTGCAGATAGTAATTTGAAAAGATTAGTAACAAACCTAGAGTACATATAGTAATGTAAAAAGATTGGTAACAAACTCGAGCTCATAAATAGAGAAGACAATTAGAGAAAAAGGGTTACCGACAAAGAGAGAAACAAAGCGGTAAAAGGAAAATTAGGGTTGTGGAGAGAAGAAGCAAGGAGGAATAGCGAGAAGAACCTAGAGAGAGATTTCACCGTAGGAAATCATCATTTTCACAAAACTAGAGGTAAGGGGGGAGTCTCTATTCACCATAAGAGTTGTATGATCATATGAGTAGTGAAGGGTTTTGTTTTTCCATTTTGTTTTTAATGATCTTTTAATGAATTCTTCATGTTAAATTTGTACTCTAGTTTATTGTTTTGGTTTTGGTATATTATTATCTCTGAATTCATGGGCATCTCGCTATTTTCTTTCTTTCAATTTGTTTGAAATTCAATTGAAAATTCTATTTTGTGGCATGATATATACATCTGCGATGATCATTATTAATTATCGATGCTAAATTGCTAATTGATTTGTTTATCGATGCTAATTGAAATTATTTATCAATGCTAATTGGAATTATATTTTTGATTTAATTGATAATTGTTTATCGATGCTTATTTGTTTTCTCTAATTCAACGATGCCTTTACATTAATGGATCATGTTCTGCGTA
>Ga0315914_1008600_pt1 | contig 13518 bp, 8 predicted proteins | sample MpolenodulesMG_FD_203920 | JGI IMG/M metagenome (GOLD analysis project Ga0315914, IMG submission 203920) | Medicago polymorpha root nodule microbial communities from Los Angeles, California, United States - elongated nodules | ecosystem: Host-associated > Plants > Roots > Nodule | place: USA...
CGTTCTCCAACCCCTTGTCACTCATCTTCGTTGCTTGGTTTTATTTTTTCCTTTTTCTAATGATTTATTTTTTACAAATCTTTGGCTTCATTATTGCATTCGGTGGTTTCCAACAATGGACGTTGTTATAAACAAAATCTCATTTCTTCTCCGTGTTTTAGGTTTAAGGTTTGAAAAAGAAATCTCGTTTAAGGTTTAAAAAGAAATAGATTGTGTGTTGGAACAAACGAGCAGAGAAAGTGATGAAGATTGAAATGAATAAACAACGATTCATCAATAATGCACACCCTTTGTTTATTTGAAAGAGAACGAAAGATATTATAAAATTATCTCATCCTTAAGCAATAAATTCCCGTAACATTAGAACTGGATGAGATTCGAAATTGTTCATTATTGTGATGAACACTAATGATTCCTAGACAATCTTTCATGATTGCATATTCTAAAATTTGGCGATAAGGCGGGGTGCATGGTTGGTTGAAGGTTGGCACCAAAATTAAGTGATAATAGAAAATAGATTTGGGAGTTAAATGTGTAACGCTCTTAATATTAGTTTTTTTTTCCTCTCCATATACTAGAGCAATGGGAGGAATATCATGTTTGTTTTAGTCCTTTACATTATATGAATTTATTGAAAATTTGTATCCCTTAACAAAGTTGCATAAGTATTTATTTTTTCTTTATAGGTTTCAACTTCTTTATTTATAAAAGAAAAATATATTTTATTGAGCATTATTTTTTGGACACATTTACAATAGAATTTTTATCAATTGCATTTTATCCAAATTCTATTACACACACACATATATATAATCTACAACAACATAACATTCTAATTATTTTGAGAAATTGAGCACATTTTAAAAATTCTCATGCCATCAATTATTGAAATTTAAAAATTCTCATGTTATCAATTATTGAAAAAGTATCAAAACAACATAAATACTATTAATAGTTCTTAAACTACTATCAATCTATTAAATTAATCCATCATCTCCTTTAAAAATAGAAGATAGATCGGCTATTTAAAAATTATTTAATATATTTTTATAGTTTATAGAGTAAATTGGTGAGAGAATTATAATTTAATGATAAAGTCAATGATTTGTTCAAATAAGAATTTTTACGATGTGCAAATCTTTATAGTATAAGAAGTAAAAAACAGTCAATTTATCTTAAAATTTATGCATTTTATATTATATACATAATTTTGTAACGAATAATTGTTGTTTTTAATAAAAAGTTACCATTCCCTTGGAAAAAAAAATAAAAAAGTTGCATAAGATAGGTAAATTTTTCAAATAATTAATGATTGAAAAATAAAAGATGTCTATTTTAAATGCAATAAAATTATATCATTTTTACCAACAATGGATTGATCAAAATGACAACGACTTACACATTTTCTAACGGAGATTAGTGATTGCTAAGCGACAATAAAAACTTTGAGTATCAATATCATGAAAAAATATACCACTTTCTTTCTTTCTTTTTACTTAATTATTTTATCAAATAATGTAGCGGTAACAAATTTATTTCTTAAAAGTGAATAATTAAAAACTCCTTAATTCGAATCTAGATCCAAAAATATTCTAATGCATTGTTCCAAGCTCACAAGTTTAGAATTGATTTTATGTTTTGTAAAATGACCATTAGACACATAAAATCAAGAAGATCATGAATTTTAAAAAGGACAAGTATGAAATTTTGTTAGAGTATGATTAGTCAATATATTTTAGTAGATAAAAGAATTAGTTTTAAATTTTGGAAAATGACCATTAAACACATAAAATTAGGTTATTATAAGTTTAAAAAAGGACAATTAGATAAATTTGCTGGACTTCAATTTTCATATATTTTTATTTATGGAAAATGCTAATGAGTGCCCTAATGACATTCTTTAAGAAACTTAAATAGTAACTTTTCATGAAAATTTATGAATTTAATAGCAAGACTCTATTTTTTATTTTATTTTATTTTAGTAGATACTAGATAGAAGTAGATAAATAATGTCCATTTGGCATGTAGATTATTGAGGGTGACGCTCTTTTGATAGAAAAAAACAAAAAAGAGAGAAGAAGGATTTGAAAAAGAATAGAGAGAGGCAGGATTGGAACACGTGGCAGGTATCCGTTATTCGACCGTTACAAAAAATGTATTGGGTGTTAATTAATGAATGAATGGACGAAGGAAGAAGCATTGAAGAAGAAGGAGCTGCATTCATCTTCATCGCTTTCTTCTATTTCAACAAAAACCTTTTTCTCTCTCTCTCTCTTTCTCTGAGATCGATATGGCTATCGCAACAGAGACTCAACCTCAGCCTCATCAACAAAACCATACGGTAATCATTCATTCATTTCTAGGGTTTTTTCTATTTTCCCCTATCCTCTTTCTTCGTTTTTTTTATAAAATTATTTTATCATTCGATTTATTATTCTTGATGATTTCATATGAAACGAATTTTTCCCCTTCATCTTCGTAATTGTATTTAATTTCTCAACAATTAGCTACCTATTTCAAATCTAAGGAGGTTGAAAACCTTGCCAGAGACTTTGATGCTTAAAATCGTGTTCATTGTTAACAAGATCTGATCCTATTGTTCAGATTCATAGATATTTTCTGTTCATGTTGATTTTTGGACCTTGTTGCTCCAAATTGTGATTGTTTTCAACAAGATCTGATGGTATCATAATGTTCATTGTTTCGTTGCAGGCTTCTTCGGAGGTTTCAGGTTCAGCTAAGGATCAAAGAAGGTGGATTCTAAATGATTTTGATATTGGAAAACCTCTTGGTAGGGGAAAATTCGGCCATGTCTATTTGGCCAGAGAAAAAACTGTGAGCTTCTTTTTTCCTTCTTCCCATTCAAAATTTCAATGCAAAATTATTCAATTACATGTGGCTGATGTTGAATTTATGAATCTGAAGTGATTGTAATTTCATTTGTTATTGTTGTTGATTTGTGCTGGTTATTTTTCTGTTTTTCTTTACATTGTTTTTTTTTTTTTTAATTTATAATTATGTGTTTATTAAAATGTGAAATGTAATCATATATGATACAGAGTAATCATATCGTTGCTTTGAAAGTACTCTTTAAGAGCCAATTGCAACAATCCCAAGTTGAGCATCAGCTTCGCAGAGAAGTTGAAATACAGAGTCATCTCAGACACCCTCACATCTTGCGCCTTTATGGATACTTTTATGATCAGGTATATACATCTTACCCGTGCTGCTGATGCATTTAGAGTCTAGCCATGTTTTGCTGCTGAAGAAGGTTAAATACACAGACTGATATTTACTTTTTCATTGCAGAAACGAGTTTACTTGATTTTAGAGTATGCACCTAAAGGTGAACTTTACAAGGAATTACAGAAATGCAAATATTTCAGTGAAAGACGTGCAGCTACTGTAAGTACTAATTCCCCCTCCTCACATGCTTTTGTTTGTGAATCTCTAAAGTATTAGCTGATGTAACTTTTCATTGGTGATTTGTACGTATCCCAAACCTAGTAAATACTGAAACATAACATGATAACACTTCTGACACAAATAACATAGAGTGTGTATCTGATTGGTCATGTGGGTATTCTTCTAAAACTGATAAGCCTATGTTGTTATTGTGGTTGAGGCAGTATGTTGCATCATTGGCTCGAGCCCTTATATATTGCCATGGAAAGCATGTCATACACAGGGACATTAAACCAGAGAACCTTCTTATTGGTGCACAGGTGAATTCCCCATACTTAGACTATTGTTTCTTTTATGGTTCTTTTGGGTGTTGTTTTCAATTCGTGCTGATCATGTGAAAATCTTCTTCATTATCAGGGTGAACTTAAGATAGCGGACTTTGGGTGGTCAGTGCACACATTCAATCGCAGGCGGACCATGTGCGGCACACTGGATTACCTTCCACCTGAGATGGGTATGTTCAGTTGACAAGATTTTTTTTCACTTTTTATGTTAGTCTATCTATAGTATGATGAGCCTAAATTTTTTGAGGTTTCAACAGTGGAGAGTGTAGAACATGATGCGAGTGTGGATATATGGAGCCTTGGTGTCCTTTGCTATGAGTTTCTTTATGGAGTTCCCCCTTTTGAGGCTAAAGAACATTCTGATACTTATAGGAGGTAAGCACTAAGCATTTGAATTATAGCTTATAGATCATCATGTATGAGTTTTTTTGTTTGTATCAGAATGAACTAATGGAAAGTAAAAGGAAGTAACCATTGAACAGGACTATAAGATGCTATTGACTCTGCCGCGCTTAATATTGCTTCTTTATATTGTAACCAGGATAATTCAAGTGGATCTCAAGTTCCCTCCTAAACCAATTGTTTCTTCTGCTGCCAAAGACCTCATCAGCCAGGTTTTACATCTGTTCCATGCACTATGGATTTTTTTTTTGTGAACTTCTCTAGAGAATTCTCTTTCATGGTTTATTTTATTAAAGCATTTTTTCCTGAGTGTTTTTTCCTTCTCATCTTTTAAACTAACAGATGCTGGTCAAGGATTCCTCTGAACGACTACCGTTGCACAAACTCCTAGAACACCCTTGGATTGTTCAGAATGCAGAGCCCTCCGGTATATACAGGAGCTAGTGTGCCTTGCCAATTACTTTCTTTTCTTAATGGAAATCACAAGAATAGCAGCTTCTTCAAAATAATTGACTGATGCTGAGATGATGCAAAAATTATTTGAAGATTTGTAAACTTAAAAATTTAAAACCATTTGGTTGACTGATGCTTACTTGAAGCATCTGATAAAAGAAAAGCATTTGTGTGAGAGGAATCAATTCACCACATCCTTTTTCACATGCGATCTTATCCCCCATAGATGTCTTGTTCAGAAACAGAATAACCCAATTTGTTATATCCAATTTTTATGTGTATTATTATTATTATCATCATACATTGTAGTGTTTTGGATAATATGTACCATTGTTCTACAATCTGTATGTGTATTTACTCGGTAGTTTTTTCTCCAACAAAACAATAATGTTGGGTTTTGATCTTTCATCACCTGGTGTGCTCTTTCAAATATTAGGTTTTTTCTTTTCTCGTTCTTCCTATTTTTTTTTTTTACTAAAGTTGTGTTGTTCATTAACTCACTGCTTTCATATATTCTATTAGTTACATTCTTTGTGACGTGTTAGATGGTAACATTTTAACAAAGTTGACTAAATCGTGTAAAATATCAATAATTTTAGGTGATTCCTCAAAGAAAAAGCATCAATTGAACGTTTTAGATCCGTTGATATCACAAAGTATCAGTCAAATGTTGTTGTTTACGACCGACTTTAATTGCAACTATGTTGAAGTTGCATAAACATAAAAGTATCTATCTTGATATTTAAAGTTAGATTTACAGTTAGGTATATTCGTAGTGGGTTTGTAGGAGTTTGGAAAACTAAACCAAACTGAATTTTTTTTATACAGAATTGAAATGCTCATTGTTAGCTCTAACTAATTGAAAAATTATGCATCTTGTTCTTAATCGGATTTAGTAGATCCAAACAATAAACTTCACGTGGTTGGTTCTGTATAAGAAATTCACTGCATCTTGTTCTAAACCCACTCCATTTCCATTCCTTTCTTGGCGGCATCCATTTGAAATTAAGTAGCATTATAAGAAGCATCACCTTCCTTCAAAAAAATAAATAAAGTAGCATCACCTATCCCAAAGTGTTTAGCGTCTGCTCAACATCGCATGGTGATTGCTATATTGCACGAACGAACTTGTTAATGCGAAAAGGCAAAAGTTTCAATGTATCAAAAATAAAAAGAAATTCTATGAAAAAGTGAATTTCTTTAAATCCACGGTTCATTTGCAGCCTAAATTGCAATCGCATGTCTTTTTCTAAAACTCTTGCAGAGATAAGGTCATACTTGAACACACAACTCAATCTCAAATTCACAAAACGATCAAAACTAAAATAGCTCATACTCAAATTTTGCCTTGTGCCAAACTTAATCAGCTGAGTAAGAGACTACTTGTGTGAAGACTGAGTTTCATGATTACAGACATTTTATGAAATGGACAAATAAAAACATATCGGTCATTCCTATGAAACTTCATTATATGAATTCAGTACTTTAATTAGACACACCCCAAATTTTACAAAAATAAGTCTAATCATTCCAGCAAAACTTCACCATATCACTAGAAACTCCACCGAATACAATTTTGGAATACAAGGCCTTATCTAATTTTATTTCTTGATACAACTGTCACTGTCAGCGAGGTTTCTTGATTTTTGATTATCTTTGCTCTTGTCCCCTTCTATCAACTGAGTGGGAATTTTCTCTACTTTCTTCGCTTCCTCACTGCCACCATTGCAATTGCTCCCTTCTAACAACTGAGTCGGGGATTGTTCTGCTTTCTTTATTTGATGAACATCTTTGGGTTTCAAAAAGCTTGGCTGGTTTGTTGAAGAAAGCATTCTTGCCCACATTCTGTCAGTAATCACAACGTTGTTCATCTTCTCGGTGATTCTCTGGGTATCAAAATTTGAACACATATTCTCTAATGTCAGAATAATTATGATCTTAGAAAAATAAAAAACCATAAATAAAAAATTGGATGCAAATAGGTGCCTTAAGCATTTGTTATTGTGCACAGATGTAGTGAAAACATAAAACAAACTTGATTTATACAGTAATTTTATCTCTCCATCTCAACTATAGTAGTATATCTGATATATTTAAACTTTATACATATGCATTATTTACAACCACTTGATATATATCAATAACAGAAAGTTAGAGTACCAAAAAGAGAGAATCAGATTATAAAACTGTGCGAGGACATCTAGTAACTTACGTTGAATGGAATATAAGTATGTCTGCCATTCACAAGTCCAGCAGTGAATCCAGTATACCCAGCCATTGCACCATGAACTGCACTCTGAGCAAGAAGTGTGCAGTAGACACTGTCTGATGCATTGCTTGGAATTGCCCGGATCATGTAAGTTGGATCTGGCAGATAACCCAGTTAAGAAATCTAGCCATGGTAGACTAAAATACAACGAATAGATCAAAATGGAAGAGGATGCTGTTAACAGAACTGACCTATATATTTAAGAACAATGGCCATCTTATTCTCCTTTGCAAAATGATCCTATTTCAGCAAGTTGAATGTTTATTAAAAGGGTGAGCAAGTTGTAAAAATTGACTGTTCTTGATAGATGGACTTTTATCAACACAGACTTGCAGTAAATAAATATAAAAAAACTGGAAAAACAATGCAACAATGATAATCTACAGGGAAGCCATGTATGTAGTATTTTTTGTGCATTGAGTGGTATGCAGAGGTATTTAGTATCTTCTGAAAGTGGAGAAGGCTTTCAATAACTGAGTTTATTTATTTATTTTTAAACTTAAAAAAAAAAACAGCTTCTTGTATAAGTTGAAATTCAAAATTCCGTTCTACATCTTAATTTTTATTGAGCTCTCCAGTTTAACATATTCATGAACAGTCATAACTTCTATGTAAGAAAAGAGCCATTTACTTATTTTTACTGGGATCCCATCAGCTAAAAAAAACTAATCGAAATAGGGGTATCAATGAATCTTCTCTAGCACTACTTAACTAGTTAACCTGTAGTTGGTGAGAGCTCCTCCTTGAGTTCTTAATTCCTCGTAGATATACGCAAACAGCATTATGCTATATAATTTGTTTAGGAAGAGGATCATATTTTAAGAATCTTCTTATATACAAGTTTTTATTGACAATATTCTTATATACAAGTTAATACCTTGATCTTATGAGATATCCATAAACCAACATCTTGAAGTAGCTTGTTTCCAGAAGCATCCTTCTGGTCCATGTCTTGCATGCTTTCTGTAAGCAGATCTTGTCCTGCTCCCTCAGCTATGACTATGACCATATGTCCACTTTCTTTCAGCCTTTTTGTAATAAATTCATAAAGTCCACCCTTCCCTTCAAGGTAGAAGGGTGACTCTGGAATCAAGCAACAGTCCACATCTCTACTAGCAAGTGTAGCATGCATCGCAATAAAACCTGCAGTCATAGTATCCATTATGACACAAAAAACAAAAGTTTGATTTAAGACAATAGCATACATTGAAATATTTTAGTTATTACGTTTGGATGGAGGAAGCAGGGTTCAATTAAACTCAGAGGCTTATAAGACATAAGATGTCAACATAAATGTAAAGTATACATACCACTATAACGACCCATTAGCTTTACAACACCAATGCCATTCTCAACACTTTCAGCTTCAACATGTGCTGCGTTAATGGCACGTTGAGCCTCCTCAACTGCGGTATCAAAACCAAAGGACCTATCGATAACCTAATGAAACAGAAGAAAAACGATATGAAGTTTCTACAAACATAGATAACCGACTAATCAGATGTAACCGTAACTCAAATGACAAGGTTAGAGTTCTGGATGAAAAGAGTAAGACATTGAGATTGAGCATACCGGGATGTCATTATCTATGGTTTTTGGAATACCAGCAATTGCTACTTTCAGACCCCGCCGTCTAACTTCCTGTATGATAACCAAAATATGCTCAGAATGCTTATTTCCCGCGTTAAAAAGATGCCAAGAACGATAACAAGTCAATCAGGCAGTTAAAAATAGAAAACATATGTACGGTTTGTGCAAGTACAATCACGTGCTCCCAGCTGTTCCTTGAACATAAAGCTTGACCTGACCATCAGAGGTACTGAGGTAGTACCGAACCATACAAACCACCCTTTTGGAAACCAACATATTGTACTAATGTAGTATACTAATCCCACCGTTCCTTTTCAATATTTGCATTTGCCAAAAAATTATGTTCCTCGGTTATTTAATTCCTCCGTTCCTTGTCATATTCAAATTTCAATGTAACATTAATTATTGTTTTGTCAATATTACCCTCAGTGATTTATTGCAAAGAGCAATAGCCCTAGATTGAATGAAATCATAAATGATTGGGGTATTATAAGAAAGAGATAAATAGTTTTATAAAAAGTAACAAAATTTGCTGATCATCTTTGGTATATATAAAAGTTCCTAAAATGACAATTAAAAAGAAACGGAGAGTGGATTGCCAAAAATTCACGATTATGTTCAATAACTTCAGTAGATATATAACAAGGAAATGGAAGGCATTTGAAGTTTAAGATTAAGGTGGGGGGTACAGCGAACATGACAATGCAGAAAGCATGCATACTTACATATGAAAAAAACCAGTTTCCAGAAGACATTGGTTAACTAACAATTTCCACTACACTAGCATCATTTGCGCTGTTTGGAAAGAAGAAAGAAACCAGAGAATGCAGAAATTATGAAAACTTACATATGAAAAAAACCAGATTCCAGAAGACATTGGTTAACCAACAACTTTAGCTCAAATTTGGAAAAGGATAAGTCATAAATGTGATGCCTGTCAGTAACTTATTTAAATGTTTTATCATTTGAAACTATTTTATCAGTGCTATCTTTGTGCGAGGGCTTGCAATTAAAGTGAACATATGAAAGCAGATAAAATGTTGCTTAGCTGAGATACAGAATTCAAAATTAATTTGGAGAACCTAATCGCTTGTATTGTGAAGAAAAGGTGCCTACTCAAACACAAACAAGAAATTCAACAAATATGCATACAAATGTGTGAATTCGTAATGAAGAAGACATATTAAAAACATTTCTTCATTGACTGAAATATGCTCTTATTTTCCTAACTGGAATCCAAATAAAGGAATATTCTATTATGACAACCTCTGAATCACCATACCTCATAAATCACAGCAGCCCCTCGCTGTGTTCCATCTCCTCCAATGATATAAACCTGAACCCATAACCCAAACAGTGAAAATCCATCATTCAAGTTAACATTGATATCATTAATAGACTCCAAATTTACGATTCCATCATTCAGTATCATTGGAAACTTTTGTAGGAATATGGTTTCACATAGTAAACTGTTAACCTGATTAATTCCCCGATCCTGGATGCTGTCAACTATCTTGCCAGTATCATGCCCCCCTCGGGATGTCCCAAGAATTGTTCCTCCACGCTTATGGATGTCATTGACCACTTTAGGAGTTAAAGTAATGGTGTTCTTCGAATAAAAACCTCTATAACCACCCTGTGTAAAATTAGATATAGCTCAGTGGTGAAACCAATGAATCAAGAAATGCAACTCAAGTAAGAAGACCGACGTGAAAAAAAGTAAAGTGGAGAGAAAAGTGACTTCACGAAAACCAAAAGTTTGTTTAGTTCACTCTTTATCTGTATGTATCTTGAAATATACAATTAAATGAAGAAAGTATAACTTCAATTACTTTTGTCCATTTGGTCATGCCTTTCACAAATGGAAAAGGATATGGTCCAGGTTCCCAAACTTGTGCAAAGAGCACGCTTCCAGTAACCAGAGAACATATAATAATGTGTTCGAAGTTGGAATATTATCTGATCAATTGCCCCAAGAATAATTTACAATAATGAAATAAGATATCCAGAGACAAAGATGTACTTCACATCAATATAAGCTTACCTTCCTAGCACATATCACAGACTGTGCAATCCAGAGCAACAAATAATGTAATGACTAATGAGTATAAATTAAAAGAGAATTTAGCCACTCACATCTATGCCAAGGACTTTGTCGACACCGTACATGTAAGAAAGACCGCACACAATTTCCCTTATGACAGTGTTGAGGCCAGGGCAGAGACCACCACATGTGACAATACAAGCAAGGACATCATCTGATCTAAAATATACCTATACAACAATTTACTAGGTTGTCAGTGAATTTAATCAAAACTGAATCATCTACTCCTAATAACACGTGTACAAACAACAAGCGAAATAACCTTTTGTCGAGGTCCTGCACGTCGAAAATGAACACCTCTTGGGCCATCTTTGTGAACAACAACCTATGGAAAGGCACAATAAAGTTTACAATAAGAGATAAGTGCAGTGTTTTTATCTTATTTACTTTCCTCTTTCTCTGATTTCAGTAAAAACTCAACCGTAATAACAACAAACATTCAACTTATTCTTTCTATCATCGAGCATTAAGATAAGTATTAGTTAGTAATCAATGAAAATAGTTTCCTATTCCCCTGCTTGTTCTCTAAACACAGGCAACATACAAAGAAGGATTTAATTTATATACACCTTCAGTATAAAGTCTTCTTACACTGTCACTCAATTGTAATTTTGTAATTGTTAGATGATTAAAACAATGTTTGACTTTAATCATAACTACTTTGAAAGTAAAAAACGTGAATGGTTGAGATTTGCTGACAGTGTAAATGTTTTACACTGACAGTGCATAGCAATTAAACTCTATAACGAATTCAAGTGTAAATTAGTTGATGTTTGATAGATCAGGTAATGCAGAAGAATGCATAGTAAACACGATATAGAAAAATGCAATGAAGAAAATGAACAAACAGGTCGAGTGCATAAACACAAACAGATATAGAACCTTCTGAGGAACGGTGTCATCCATATGTACGAAATACTGCCTGAAATCACAAAAAGAAGAAAATCAACATTTCGAATAACTAACACATTTCATTCTGAAAAGTCAAATCACAAATTCACAAAACTAAATAAAGTGATTAACTTACTTAACAACCGAGTAAGCTGGATTAGATCGAAGTGGATTAGGATATGTCTACAAATCACAAACAAAATCAGCGTAAATGAATGCGATCGCAAATGTAACTGAAAAAAGTGGGAGAAAGAGAGAGAAAAATACAGGAAGATTTGGAACGTAGTCGGAGAGATGAGGAACGTCTTCGAGTATGTAACCAGCATCGCCATGGACGACCTTCATCTGTGAATTAGATTCACTTGACGCCATTTCTTCACTCTAAAGAATCTTCGCGATTTTTCTGTTACTATTTTTTCGTTGTTTTGGATTTTCGAATTAGCGGTGAAGTTGAAAGAATGAAAGAAAGAAGAAGAAAGGAAAGAGAGTGGAATGAATCAGAGAATATTTATAGAAGAAAGAAAGAAAGAAACATTTGCTTATTTTTTCGGCGATCTGCTGACGTGTCAGGGTGGGTCTGGACCGTTCGTATGTGGAGATGGAGGGTGGAGATTAAAAGTTGAAATGTGTGTGCGATGTGGAATCTGTATGCATACTTGTTTTTACCAGAAGAAAGAAAACTAGTGGCGCGTTCTTACCGGGTACTGTTCTCAAGTGTTATGATGCTGCCCCTGATTTTCAACAACATATATTTTTGTAATATTTAATTACAAATATCTACCAAAAAAAACACAGAATAAATTATCCACTATATCTCATACTCCTATTTTACTCTTTTATGTTTTGTTTGAGAGTTTGGAGGTGGAGAAGAGGGAAAGACATATTCGGTATTCCAGATGAGAAATATATTAAAAAAATTGATGATGAAAAAACAAGAATAGATGATTTATTGATGAAAAAATTGTTTAGGGATTTATTGTTAAAGATTTAAATTTTTTTTTTCTTTTAGAGATTAAAAATTGTTTTTATTTTTTTCAGGCACTAAATTGAGTCTCGCAGTTTCTCTCATAAACTATAATAGATCTCCTCCACTCATAAATTTATTAATGTGCATTATGTTTTATTTGTTTTGTAAAAATGACTACAATTTTTGTACTAAAAAAAGACTTTAATTTTAACACAATGCTATTATAAAAAATTTACATTGTCAATAAAATCAAATATTTTTAATGATCTTGTTATGAATATTATAAGTGGATGTCCATATAGCAATTGGGTCATATTATTTACTTATTGGGCTATATTATGCTTGCCCACCAAGTCATTGTATTTCTCTATAAATAGAGCTCATATGTAACCTAATTGGATACCACATGAGAATAATAGAATCATCTCTCCTCTCTTTCTTTCTCATTCTCTACTTCTCTCTGCTTAGTTCTTGTTTCTATTTCTTTAGTTTCATAACACTTTATCAGCACGCTCTAATCACTGAAAAGGTATTGATATAATATATTTCACTAATTCATAGTTTTTTTCCCTTAGATATCATGTAATTGTGTATATACGTGAATAGGATCATTAGAAATTGTTTTTTTTGTTGTTGTGCCTATTTAATTGTTGTGATAATTATATTCTTGTATCGATGATTATAGGTTGCCATTATAATTCCATCAAATGGAATCAGTACCTTATAGATACACACAATTTTTGTTATGCAAATTATAGTGTTTATTTATTTTAAGTCAACATTCATGCATCCTTGAAGGATTGCACAAACAAAACTTTCTTAATGAATTCTTGAAGAATTCAACGCTAATACTAATGCATCCCTGAAGGATTGCACTTATAAAATTTTCTTAATGATTTCTTGAAGAATTCAACAGTGGTACTAATGCATCCATGAAGGATTGCACATATAAAATTTCTTAAGAATTCAGTTCTAGTGCATCCTTGAAGGATCGGTTAAAAATCAATCTTTATGAATTCCTGATGAGTTCAACATTAATGCATCCCTGAAGGATTGCACAAATGGTTTATCAAACTTAGTATGTAGTTCTTGT
>Ga0315914_1008601_pt1 | contig 13515 bp, 13 predicted proteins | sample MpolenodulesMG_FD_203920 | JGI IMG/M metagenome (GOLD analysis project Ga0315914, IMG submission 203920) | Medicago polymorpha root nodule microbial communities from Los Angeles, California, United States - elongated nodules | ecosystem: Host-associated > Plants > Roots > Nodule | place: USA...
CAAAAAAAAAAACCACAATGCAGCTCTCATGCAACGGAGATCATTTTAAAGTTGAAATATCAATAGACTAGTATTTTGTTAAAAGAAAAGAAAGTATCGATTAACCCCATTAAGTTTTTAAGCTTTTCTTTGACAGTTTTCTACTTCACATTTTTTGTTTGATAAATAATTGTTTACATAATGAAGTTCAGCTATTCATTGTCTACAAAACTTTGTATGTTTGCATTTGATATTTAATTAGATTGGTTTTTCTTTGTTGAGATGGGATTTATTACTCTTGTAAAGGAAAAAATGGGTAGTAGTTGTTATAGTTGTAACAAGAATAAGCAGATGTTTGGATTGGCTTATTGTTTAGTTTATGTAAAATAGTTTATACAAATATATAAAATTTTATGTTTTATTCCTAGGTTTATCAAGGTAATTTATAAAAAAAAAAGAAAAAAAATAACTTATGAAGATACAGTTTAGGTTAGTTACGTTAGTGAAAACTTAAATCATCAATCTAAACAAATCATATCCCTCTGACCTCTCTCTACTGCGACCTCCCTCTTAGCTTACCTGCAACCGGCTCTCCTCCCCTAATCCAAAGCCACCACCGCCGTGATGTAGATCTATGTTGGTGGTGCGTTGAGAGTTGTTCTCCGCACCACCGTTGCACCTCTTCTCCCGCCGACGACCCTCTGTATCTCCCGATCTCCAGCATCCGACGCTCCTCCCCAGATCCTTACCAACCTCAGTTGAGATGTTGATCTGCGTTGGTGGTGCGTTGAGAGCTGTTCTCCACACCACTGTCGCACCCTGCTCCCGTTGTCGTCCTTCTCTGTCACCGTCGTTGTCGTTGTTGGTTCGAAGGGTGTCTAGGCGGTTGGTGGAGCAGCTCACGGTGGTGCCTTCCTCTGGCGGTTGTTTTCGTGGTGGTGGTGGTTTGCACTTTGTGGTGGTTTTCGGTTTTATGGGGTGTTCTCGTGGCTGTGTCGGCGATGGTTGTGGTGGTAGATTTGGATCCTGATCTAAATCTTTGGTTGTGTCTGTTTTTATTTTTCGTTTTCGTTTGTCCTTTTGTATTTGTTCATCAGTTTTGGTTGTGTCGGTGGGTTGTTCATCGGATCTAGCGTCTCTTTGAACTTCAGTGGGTTGTGCTGGTGGCTTTTGAAGTCGCTTTTTTGCTCCGGCGGTGGCTGCCTTCTCACCCTTTTGTCTTCGTAGCTTGTTCTAAGGTCGTCATTGAGGTTTGTTCGTCGGTTTGCTAAGATCCAGTTTGAGTGGCCTACCTTGTTGCAGGTTGGTTTCCGTTTGGTGGTGTGTTTTGTGGCGCCGAAGGAGTGGTTGGTGGTTTTGCGCCATCGTCCTCTCTGGGTGTCGCCGGTTTTTTGTTTTTTTTTTGCTATGTTTTCTCGGGTTGTTTGTGTCGTTTTGTGTTTGCTTTGGCGATCTCTTTCTTTTCTGGATTTTACTCGAAAGGGTTTGGTGCATAAACGCTCCGTGTTGGTGGTAGCAGTCATTCATGTACTTCAGATTTTTGTGGGGGTTGGTCGCGGTTGTTGTGTTGTTCGTTTCTTTGGGTCTTAGTGTTTTTGTTCTGTGTTTCTTTCGTGGAGAGGGGCTTGTGCTTGTTTCGCGCGGGTTTTTGGTTTATGTTCCTTCTTCCTAGTCGTCCAAGCTTCTGTGCGCTTTCCCAACCTCCCCCTCGTCGTCGGTGTTTGGTTGGTGGCGTTCTCTAGGTCTGCAAAGGGTCGTGCAGTTGTGGTGGATCCAGTCCCTGGATGGTTGGAGGTTCTCCTCCGCGACGTAAGAGGGTACAACGGTCCAAAGGGTGGCACTGAAACGGTGTTCGTGGAGGTGCTTATGGTGGTTAATTTTGTGGCTTGTTTTGGTTTGTTTATGTTCGAGCTAGATCGATTTGCGCTACTGTTCCACCGTTTCTTTCCTTGGATTTGGCATATGGATTTTGGTGGGCCGAGTTTTTGGAGAGGTTTAGGTGTCTGCTCTGGTGGTTCGTGAGTTGAGGGGTGCCTTTTGATTTGTGTCGGGAGTTTGGTGGGCCGATCACTTTTGATTCGAGATCGGGATCTAGTTTTTTGACTCAGGTACTTTTAGGCTTTGTTGGTGGCTCCTCCGTCCTACCGGAACTTGAGTGGTGGGCACATCTGATCGTTTGAAGCAACAAATCATTGTCGGCTGCTTTATTGATCTTCAATATGTCGATGATACCCTTTGCATTGGTGTGCCCACAGTTGATAATCTTTGGACGCTTAAGGCATTATTGAGTGGTTTTGAAATGACATCCGGTTTGAAAGTGAATTTCCATAAGAGCTCATTGATTGGCATTAATGTCCCTAGAGACTTATGGAGGCGGCGTGTAGGTTTTTGAATTGTAGGGAAGGGAGTGTTCCGTTTAATTACTTGGGTTTGCCGGTGGGTGCAAATCCGAAAAGGCAGCAACTTGGGAGCCTATGTTGGAAAAATTGTGAATTAGGCTTAATTCTTGGGGGAGCAAGTATGCGAGTCTTGGAGGAAGAATCACCCTTCTTAATTCCGTGCTAAATGATATTCCTATTTTCTTCTTGTCTTTTTTGAAGATTCCAGCTAAAGTGGTGAAAATGGTAGTTCGGATTCAAAGAGAGTTCCTTTGGGGTGGTGTAGGTGGAAGACGCAAAATTTGTTGGGTCAAATGGAGCAAGATTTGTCAACCTAAATGCAAGGGTGGTTTGGGGGTTAGTGAAGTTGGTTAATTTGAGCCTTATGGCAAAATGGAAATGGCGTCTACTTCAAGAGGACTTACCTCTTTGGAAAGTGGTGTTGAGAGAGAAATATGGGGAAAATATCTCCGGTTTCACTCCGGGGGATGGTATTAGATGGCCGAGTTTCGCTTTCGGATGGTGGAAGGAGTTGATGTCTTTGGAAGAAGGTGTAGGGGAAAATTGGTTCTCAAGTAGAGTGGTGAGGAAGGTGTCGAATGGGCGGAAGACAAGATTTTGGGAGGATAAGTGGATTGGGGATGAAGTGTTAGCTTTGACTTTCCCACGGCTCTATTCCATTTCGTTGCATAAGGAGGCCAATGTTGGTGACTTGTGGAGTTTAGTGGATGGAGGGGTTTCTTGGAATCTCGGTTGGAGAATACAACTTTTTCTTTGGGAGTCCAATTTAATTGCAAATCTATTGGCTCGTATAGAAGGGACTCTTTTGGGGGAGGAAGAGGATAAATGGCTTTGGACTCCGGAAGAGGAAGGCATTTTCTCGGTTCGATCTTCATATAAAGTGCTAGAGGAGTTAGTGTTTTTGGAGGATGGATTGAATGAGCTAGAAGAAGGGGTGTTTGCTAATCTTTGGAAGAGCCAAACACCGTCCAAAGTGGTCACGTTTTCGTAGTTTGCTCTTTTGGATAGAATTCCGACGCGATCAAACCTTGCTTTTCGTCATGTTTTAGCACAAGGGGAGCCGAGTAGTTGTGTCTTGTGTGGTAATGGGATCGAAACAACAACTCACCTTTTCTTACATTGTGATGTTGCTTCGTTGATTTGGCGTAAGGTGTTGGATTGGTTAGGGGTAAACTTCATCACTCCGCATAATTTGTTCACACATTTTGATGGTTGGAGTTCGGAGGCTAATTCTAGGCGGTTAAGGAAACCTTTTTGGTTGATTTGGCACGCTACGATATGGACAATTTGGAAGGAAAGAAACGTGCGGATTTTTACAAATAAAGCCAAGAATTATGACTAGGTTGTGGAGGAAATCAAAGCGGTGTCTTGGTGTTGGACTTTGAGAAGATTACGAATTGCGTCTTTCCTCTTTTATGAGTGGTGTTGGAATCCGAGAGATTGCTTAAATAGAAGAATCTAGGCGGTAGGTGTTTTGGTGTTGGGCTGCTGGCGTGGAAAGCTTGGGTCTGTTCAGTGCCTTCTGCTGTGTTCAGGCAGTATTAAGGCCTCTGTCAGTTGTGGTTTTTGGTTTTTTGCTTCTGTTAGTTTTCGCCCAGCAGCTTACAGTATAGATTTTTTATTTTGCTTCTAAGGGGTTGTCTCCAACGCATGTGTGGTGAGTTCAACCGACCTTTTTAGCACTCTTGTATTGCCTTTTGCCTTTGTGTACTTCTTGTGCAAGGCGTTATTAATAAATGCTGCTTAAAAAAAAAAGTCTACAAGAGCGTTACTAAACATGAAGAAAACACAAACTAGAAGAGTGTGTTTTAAAAACAAGATTAGACGTAAAACATCAAAGAAGATGGATGATATATGTGCTTTGATTCCAATTGATGATTTATTTAAGAAAACAAATAATATTCATTGGATTTCCATAGTTACTTGTTATATCTGGCTAATCTGAGTTTTGTAGTCACAGAAACTTCAGTTTCTTTGTAAGTTCTTTTATCGCCTTCACTAATGAAAGATGAGTGGTTTTAGGTAATTTTTGACCTAGAATCACCCATCTTCATCTTTCCTCTTTCTTTCAATCTAAATAAGTGTTTTTCGCATATATCAAATTTTTTCTTTTCTATTTTTTTTCCTTCGTGATTTCTTCATTTGAGTGCGGCGTTGTGTTGTTCGTCGTCTTGTGCGGCGTTATTTGATTTTGCATCTTGTTGCAATGTTTGTTTGGTTTCTATTGAAAGAACGACTTCAATCAATTAAACATCCAATCAATGATTTGAGCCTTAACATTGCAGATCTGGAAGTATGGGTAGTTCAGTGACTAAGATATTATCATATTATTTGTATGCATTTTGCCATTGTATGCTATTAATTTAGACAACGTGAGTTTGTTCCCATATTCACCCTTTACGTTTTTAACAAAGTTGAACATATTATTTGATCGTACCTGATCAGAAGGTGGCTGTCGGTGCTTTGAATGCGGTTGTAGAATGCGTTTGAATGCCTTCTTGGAGCGGATGGGGGTGTGTACTTGCAGGCACTCCGACGCTCAAGTCAGTAGAGATCAGAGAGTGAGGGTTTAGAGGAAGAGTTAGATTCTACCTTGGGGACTGCTACGAGTCCCCTATTTATAGAGGTGGAGGGCTGCAGAGCCGTTGTAATGGCACACCTGGCTCCGACGGTTACGAAATCGTGGGAAGTGTAACCGCCAGAGAGTTTATTGCAGGAACGTGCAGAGAGACGTTGTGGTTCGTTTGAACCGGTCCCACTCGCTCCGTGCACCCCCCTTGTGGGAAAGGGGTGTGTCGCAAGTAATGTCGTCAAACGTGGGTTTAGGCTTTGGATTGTATTGGGCCTAAGTAAATGGGCCAAAGGTCCTTTTAGCCGGTCCAGAACATTATTATATATGATATACTCTATCAATTTGAATAAATTAATATCGTTTTATTTTTGTAAAAAAAATCGGATTCCGATAGTTGCTTTATTTAAATGTTATAGCACATTTGACCAAAAAAAAATGTTATAGCACAGTTATTTTTCTATAAAATAAACGCCAGTACTGAAGGCAAATTGTCATTCTTACAGTTAAAATGGAAAATAGTGTTTGTAAATAGAAAGAGTGAAATTTCAAAATAAAATTGTTAAAGTAAGATCCACACTATGATGAGAAAGAATCTATATTTGTAACACACTTAATAATAATTATATGTGTGAGCCAATTTGTATACAAGGTAAATTCTTCTAACCAAAGTCATAAACCTCCAATTGGGATAAGACTACCCTTATAAATTATTATATGGCAATTATACTTGTATCCTTTAGCACCAAGATTTTTAATCATTCGGGTACTCATATTAAACCAGACTAACTCATCATCATCTTTTCTAAAGAATATATCACCTTTTTTACCTGCTCCAATAGGATGTTCAATGGAAGGTAACGGATCAACAATAAAGACATTAGTCCATGATTCACTCACACCAAGTTCACCCAAGATTCTTATGTGAAAAGTAGTTGTTTCATCATATATTATAAAAGCAATGGACCCATTTAACAATGTCAAATGCAAAGTGTTATGACGTCCAACCATGTCTGAGGGCAAATTTGTTGTAAGAAACACCTCATTGCATAAGTCAAATGACACCAAGCGTGGATCAACATCACTTCTATTATTGTCGTCACTTAGAGTCCACCAATGACACATTCCATCTATGTACAGTTTCTCATTTGCACAACTGTAAGGCATTTCAAAATCAAGTTTCCTCCAAGAATTACTTCTTAGACTATATATTTCCCACATGGGGTCGACATATGAATAATCCTCCTTTCGTGGCTCGTCCGTGTCGGTATCAAAGAAAGTTAAATACCGAATCACCATATAATCATCTCTAACATGATCATAACCAAAACCATGGAATATCACCGAAGGGGTCATATAACGTGATTGAGACAAGAAAGGACTGGATGGAATGACCTTGAATTCATCTGTAGTAGGGTTCCAAAATACACATTTTACATACAGGAAATCTTGTGCAAGACAAACAGTCCCATTGACACTAGTTTTACTCAAAACATCAATAAAACAATCATCCTCGTGAAATGGAGGTGGCCAATCTAGTTTAACCATATTCTCAAACCTCTCACCAGAAAGTAAATACAATGTAGAGTGATACATTTCACCAGGCATAGCATTGTTTGTCCAGTTTAGGAGAATAGAAGTACCATCGTAATAAGAATGATTCTTTGAAAGAAAGTAGTTCTGATACATGCTCATGAAGTATGGGTTTTCAAACAAGAGAGCCCACGATTTGCGTACGCATCCAAACCGTTTTAAAGATTTTAGAGGCAATTTTGACAAGATAGAGAAGGCAAGGTCTTCGGATATATTGTTGCTAACATTTACATTTGTGGCACTGGTAGATTTCTCCATCTCCAAATCACACAACGATTTTTTTTATTTTAACGTGAATGAAATTGATGAAGCCCACCCAAACCTGTTGCAAGTAGCAAATCAAAAAAGAAGAATCAAGTAAAATATTCTATTTATAGCATCCGATAATAAAATAGTAAATTAAAAGAGAAATTAAGTTGCAAACAAGGCAAAACTAAAATCACAGTTCAAAGAAAACATATTAATAAAATTTCATTATTTTCAATAGACTACTGAGTGAATTCTAAGGAAGGAGAAAAGCTTATTGATTTGCCCGGCGGTGATTCACAAATTGAGGTATTGTAGAATTTTTCTCAAATTTGCGTGCGTTAAAAAAATGGTAACTTACTGCTTGATGATGGCGTGGACTAGATCAATAATTTGGACAATATTTAGGATAAAATCCAATCTCTAAAACCTTTCATCCTACCTACAGCAACAATCTAGCTAAAACCTTTTCAAATCAAAAGTATATGATTGGATAAAAATGGTAATAATAAAATTGATTTAAAGAGAAACATAATGGATTTTTTTTAATCAGGAACTTGTTATTAAAATCATATAAAATTTGAGTAAAAAGAAAAAAGAAGTCATACAATTATACACACATATAAGTTCTCGTAAGCTTATCTCGGCGGTAGGAACAATGCATAAATATGTAAGGTCGGGGTTTCAAACCCCGGCCACCAAAAAAAATACAAATATAAACATTTTCTAAATAATAAAAAAAAACCATGGTTTACAAGTTACAACATACATTTTTTTATCAATGTAATAATAAAATAAGCTGATGACACAACTTAAATTTTATGTTAAAAAATCCACCTCTAAATTAAAGATATTAAAATTGACAACGACAAAAAAAAAAAGTATTCTTCATCGTTTAAATACGGTGAACAATACCATTATTAAAAATTTGTCAAAAAAAAATACCATTATTAAAAAATTGACAAATTTTTTATTGAATTATCATTATTAAAAATAAAATAAAAAACTGAAGCGTGACAAAAATCAAAGGATCTAAGGAAGTAGCGAAAAAGTTGGAATACAAAGGTTACAAAAAAAAATAGTATATGTTGTTTGATAACTGATTGTTGTTTGGTTTTGGCCGATTTGTTCGATTTTCTGCCAGATTTTTACTTTAGTTTATATTCTTATGATTTCGTCCTCGTAAACTTAGCTCAGTTGTTAGGAACAATGCATAATACAAATATTCAAATTCCAACCACCACCAAAAAAGATTCTTTCCCATTTTTATGTTTAACTGGACTGAACTTATGTTTGACTACCAGTTGGTTCAATTGGTTGAACCAATTCAATCCTATTTTGATTACAACATAAAAAGAAAAGGCACGATGGCATCAATCAATAAACAAGATAAATATGAAGGCACATCACTTGACACCTATGTAAACATTTTTTTACAACAAAGTCAGACACATGATCATAACAAACAGAAACGACTTTATCGTATACACAAAATAAAAGGAACATATAATGAAGATTCAGGATATTAGCAACAATATAAAGGTGAATGCGGAAGATATACCTCTATGCAGTTAATTAAAACATCGATTCTTTTCTTTGAACTGCTACTGCACCACTTGACTGCTCTACATCTATTTCTTTTCTCTCAATTTTTTACTCTTATAATCTTATTCTTTTTCAAAATGACACATATTAGTGGCTTGACTAGATCAAATGGAATATATATAGATTAATAGCATAAGTTTTTTTTTAGGGAAAGATTAAAAGCATAAGTAAAACATTATTTAAAGCAATATAAAAATAAAAAATATGATGTAACAAAACAAAAAAGATGCAACACGATTGGGTCAACAATACAATAATAATACATGTTAAAATATCATTGGATTAAAAAATTCTCATTTACGTGTAAAAGCCATATTCTAAATCATGAATTACATCCTAGGAAATTGTTGACCAAATAAAAAAAAATCCTTACGAAATTACGTATTGATGTAATATAAAAGTATTCCAAAATAGGAATTACGTGTGAAAGCCATGTTCCACTTTTCAGTTAATATTTTTAAATGTAATTCAAGAATTTTTTTAAGGAATGTAATTAAAGAACTTAAAGACTTAATTGGTCAATAATAGTATGTAGAACCTTTTGATCAAATGCGATTAAAGAGATTTCCTTTCTAATTTTTTTAGTGAAATATTCATTGAAGCAATATAAAAATAAAAAGTATGATGCAGTAAAACTAAAATGATGCAATATGATTGGTTCAACAACACAATAATGACACATGTTAAACGGTCATTGGATTAAAAATTATAATTTACGTGTTAAAGTCATTGTCTAAAATAATTTTCTTTCTTAATTTTTTACTAACATAATTTTTTTTATCTTCAATTAGAGGAAGAGGTGTCTAGCTTCCTCAACAACATAAATAGGGATGGCAAAAAAATCTGCACCCGTGGATATCTGCGGATAAAATCCGCCACGGACACGGAGCGGATACCTTAATGGATATCCATGGATAAAATAAACAGATTTTTTAACTACCCGCTAATTCATGGATACGGATGAGGATTTCATGGTATCCACACCCGCGGATATCCACACCCGCTATTAAACCGAGTAAATTACATAAATAACCTTAATATCATTCAACTTCCTACAAAAAAAAACCCTAGGTATTGTGAGTGTCGTTAGTTATTAGGCTCGTTTAAAAGGAAGTGAAAGTGATTGAGATTGTTGAAGCAAGAGCTTTGTTTTTGTTGAATATGATGAACTTTAATTATGTTTTTGTTAAACCAAAGAACTTTATTTTTATTAAATGTAAGAGACTTTCTTTATGTTTTTGTTGAGTCAATGATCTTTATTGTTATTGTAATGTATGAATATTATGTTTTGCTAAAAAGAAAAGAAAATGCATGTGAAGAACATTTGTTTCTAAATTTTAGCTAAAAAAATTAAACAAATCTTTTATTTTATTTTTGTAAATGTTATCCATGAATATCTGTATAAACCCGCGGATACCTCAAACTCCGCGGATTACCCGCTAAACGGATATCCGCGCAGATATGGATAGGGTACAGATTTCATATTTATCCAACGGATCGGACACAGATATCACTTTATCCGCATCCATGGATATCCATTTACATCCCTAAACATAATAAAATTTGACACATATTACATTATAATTGGCTTAAATAGTAAAATGTGGTGATTTAATAAAGTTTGATTGGTTACTCTAATATGTAGAACTATATTTGAAAGAAAATAAAATCAATTGCTTAAAATTGAAAATTTGAATTTTCTATTATGTATGATTCTTATTTTTGTAGGTTAAAACAATAATTAAAACAACTCAAAACATATTAAAATTTATTTTCAGTTAGGTAATATGTAAAATGCAAATATTAATTTTTTATTATGTCTGAATTTTAGTCTATTTTGTCATATATATAAAATGAAAAATGACATTCTACCCAAAAAAAAAAAATGACACATGTTTCTAATTTTTATTATGTAAAATGAAAAAAATGTTATTACTAATTATATTTCCATTCTAAACATACCCGTAAGCCGTCACATGTAGAGGTGTCAATTAGGCCCCAAAACACAAAACCTCACTTAAGCCCCCTTTAATGTTAGCCCCCTTAGTAGACAATTGATGTTGACACATCAGCTTTGGCTGAAAAACACTAGTAAATGACCAAAATAACTCTTCGGCAGTTAACTACCGCAGAAGTTAACTTGCGACAGTTAACTGCCGAAATTCAATTTTATCTATAATGCCCACACTAAACGTATCTAGAAAGTTTAGCATGTGCATTATCTTTAGTAGTGGATACATTAAAATTTACAACATAAAGACTTCGAATGAATATTATATACAACAAGACGCGTTCGTACAATCACCAATACAATACTACTCGTCCAAAACATAGAAAAATACATCCTTAAAGTTCATATCATCCGACAGCGGGTACGAACGAGCACTTGTTGTTTATCCATCCGGCTAGAAGCTTGCTAAATCCTGCCATATCAACCTGCTGATCTGAAACAAATAAGGTTACTTAAAGTCTTGTACGTGCATAAACGTCTTATACTTATACTTGCTTACATAGTCATGTTCGTAATCATGTACATATCTTATATGCGCTACGCTAGAAGCATACCATCTTACATGAATGATCACCGCGAGTTTGTGACCTACTCGTTTAGCGGTGAGTCAATTCTTGTCTAAACTTGACATTACCTTAATCTTAACTTGATACACCATATATGACGTGCTAACTTATGTTCTCGGCTAACTAAGTCGAGGTTCTAAGTATTCACCATACCTAGGCATACGTTGCTACCCAATATAACCATATTCTCTCATGAGTGCCATTATTGTTTGAAAACATGTTCATATGTCTCATGCAATTTCTATTGAAAACTCATTTGTGACGGTGAATTAGATTCTTAGAGATTGAGGGTTTTCTTTAGGTTAATTAGCGTTAAACAGGTGGATTCGGATGGCATACAAAGCTCCCAAAGCAAGCCAATAGAGGGACTTGGTATGCCATTTTCGCCAGAATTTCGCCATCAGCGAAATGGCTCTGATGGTTGTCTGGAAATTTGGCTATTAGCCAACTGGTTCTGGGAAATTTCGCTAATAGCGAGTTTCTTCGTACCAGAAGTGCAGAAAATGCAATTTTCAACATTTCAAATCAATCCTAGGCAACCTAATGCGCCATAATCATCCAGGACACATGAAAACTAAAGGAAATGAAATGCATGGCTCAACAAACATGTTTCCAACAACAATTGACATAAAAGGGTACTAGAGTGAGCATATATAAACTAACATTCATCAATGATTTCTCACACAACATAACCAACCATGGGGAAAGAGTTCTATCTAGAGAACTCACCTAGTGATTGCTACAATCTTCAAGCTTCAAATCCAACTTAAATCTTTCATCACCAAACCCTAGTTCTTGATTCATCATACATCCATGGCCTTTAGCTCACCAAACCAACCCCAAAGCTTAATCCATTCTTCCAATTGTTTCTTGCTTGATTCACCATTGCATGTAAATTGGAAACTTGATGGATGAGGGTTGAGGGAAGGGGCGCCATTCTAGAGAGAAGGAGGAGAGAGTTCCAAAATCTCAACCTAGAGAGAGAAGTAACATGAAGTTATGAAGGCTTTGGCTCCAAACATCCTTTTATACCCCCTTGGTGCAATTACTAAAATACCCTTCGTCTTGATCGTGTTTGTATCGACACTGATGGCTAAGCCGTGCTTAACTGACATTGCTTAGCAAAACACTCCTCATCGTAGTCAATCTCATGAGCACTGTTCTCTGGTACACCCTCGACTGATATAATTCTGACGACGACGAGTGGGATATTACACTACCATCGACAATTAACTCCCGCGGAAACTTCGGCAGTGAACTGCCGCAGAGACTTCAAATCTGATTTTTTTTTTTTTTTGTAAAAACCTTAAATTATCATTATTAATATTTATTGATTTTAATTTTTTTTCAATCATTATTTTGGTACATTTTAAACAATTGCAGTATTATATTTATGCATATATATCTTAATAAGAATAACATTTAAATTTTGACCAAAAAAAATAAAGAGCATTTAAATTCTCAAAAAACATTTCAATGAGCGTAAAAATTAAGCATTTGAATATTGTTTTGCAAATTACTTAAATAAAAAAAAATCGTTGTGCACAATTATTTTAATGTAGAAAATATAACATTATACTATACCTTAAAAAAATCGTTGTGCACAATTATTTTAATGATTTTTTTATTTTTTATTTAAGCAATGTGAAAAATAATATTCAAATGCTTAATTTTTACATTCATTGAAATGTTTTTTTAGAGGATTTAAATGTTATTCTTATTAAGATATATATGCATAAGTATAATACTGCAATTGTTTGAAACGTACCAAAATAATGACTGAAAAAAATATCAATAAATATTAATAATGACAATTTAAGGTTTTTGCAAAATAAAAATAAAAATCAGGTTTGAAGTTTCCGTGGCAGTTAACTGCAGAAGTTTCCGCGGTAGTTAACTGTCGAAAGGTTATTTTGGTCATTTACTGGTATTTTTCAGCCAAAGTTGATGTGTGAACATCAATTTTGTGAGCTTAGTGATAAAGGCCTTAGGCCCACTAATTATAATCCATATTTTTGAAGAAAAAAAAACGTACTAAAAACATTTATAAAAAAAACAAATAATATATTTTTATATTTTCTTTTTAATTAAAAAGAAAAGGCACCACCAGCCACCGTCGGAGCTCCGGCAACCACCACCAGAGCTACGGTCACCGCACCCACCGCCGCGAACTATCGAGTTTTGACCGGAAAATTGCTGGACCGCCGCCGTAAACCACCACCGACGAAAAAGCTCTGGCGTTGACCGCCGATTGACCTTTTTTTTGGGATAAATAAAAATTAGGAAGAAAAAAAATTCATGAAAATTTTGGGGCTTTATGGGCCAACATTATTACTTTTCCCACCCTGCCTGTTTCTCGTGCGCCCTGCAAAAATATCCCTAGTTCGGATTATGTAATTCGAACCAGATTGTTAGCGATTTTCGGAAAACAAAATCCGGACAGTTTCGAAATCTAGTTTTTGGTGTTTTATTTAATGTCAAAGGTCTCTATTGACCGTTATATAACCCCCACATAAGCTGCAAAGCAATTGCAGGGGTTATATGAAC
>Ga0315914_1008604_pt1 | contig 13512 bp, 7 predicted proteins | sample MpolenodulesMG_FD_203920 | JGI IMG/M metagenome (GOLD analysis project Ga0315914, IMG submission 203920) | Medicago polymorpha root nodule microbial communities from Los Angeles, California, United States - elongated nodules | ecosystem: Host-associated > Plants > Roots > Nodule | place: USA...
TCTTCTTCTGCACCGGAACAACCTGCCTCCGGATCAAAGAAACCTGCCTCTACTACGGGACAAGATGCCTCCACAACCAAGCAAACTGCCTCCGCAAAGGGAAAATGTGCCTCCGGACTGACAAAGCCACTCTCCGAAACGGGAAAAGATGCCTCCGCAGCAGAAGAAGCAGCCTCCATGCCGGGAAAAGAATCCTCCAGACAAGAAAAGTCACCATCGGCACCGGAACAAAAACCACCTTCTTCTACTGGAGCAAAGTCCATGACATTTCCCAAATCTTCACAGTGGTATGCTTCTTTCTTTCTTTATTTTTCTACGTGTGAATATAAATAAATATGTTAGTGCTGTTGGTATCGATTGTATTTGTCTGCGTAGTTAGTATCTTATCGTATGCATGCAATCTATATATGTTCCTCAATTCATTTTTATACATGCCTTGAATTTTTACTATGACCAGGGTTTCAACTTTCAAGAATTTATTTCAATTGAATTATGTAGAAAGTTTTCCATTTCATTTGTTGATGGATCCTGGTACTATCAAATGAAATGTTATGTGATGTTATGAAAATTAATTTCGATACCAAAATATACTAGAATTTTTTTTAAAATTTGTTCATGTCTATGGTATGGAATTAGAGCATCATGATGATCTAATATATAGAGCTTATCACTTTCCAGAGCCTGCAACATAAAGAAGTTTCATTCTTGTTATAGATATTAATTATAGCATTCAACATGAATTTGACTTCATTTTCATACAACTTTTAGTCAATGAATATGTGAGTTTTGATTACTATTAGTACCTCATCTATGAGTTCGAAAAAATTATGCTTCAGTTTACCTTTATGACAAATTTCGTTGGATTCTGTATCGAGTTCTTGAACTTGAGAAAATGAATTTCGACAATTAACTATAATAGTAATATGTTTGTGCATAAAACATAAGTTTAGCATAGAGGTTCAAAGACATTATTGTCTATCAAATGCTTGAATATGACAAGTAGTAATGTGTTTGTGTATAAAGTAGAAGGTTAGCACAAACATTCAGAGATATTATTGAAGAAGTTTCAAATTGGCTCAAGTATTTTTGATTTTTTTTTTCCTTAAAAACAAAAAATTGTGAACCAATTTGATTTGTTGTGTGATTATACTATGTTTTTGTGGGTTCAGTACTATTTATTAAATGTCCTTATTATCTTATATCCAAAGTTGTGTGTATATTTGCTACATTTTCATCAAGATTTCAAGGTAGATGATGAAAGTTAATGTAAACCAACAATAAATTTCACCAAAACTATCTCATTCTTGCTTCTCAGGAAGAACAAGCATTATTTGCTGCTAAGAAAGAAGAAGTACCATCTGCTGCTAAGAAAGAACATGCAACATCTGCTTCACAGGAAGGACAAGCATCATCTGCTACTAAGCAAGAACAAGGATCAAAGCTCATTGCCATACCTTCAAGGAAATATGGTCTCAAAGACACACCAATTCGTCATGCTCAATCGGATGCTCCTTTAGCCGGAACTCATCAACTTCCTCTATTTATCTCACCAGGCAAGTCCTTAACTATGATAATAATATGTTTGTGGATAAATCATAAGGTTAACATAGAGATTCAGAGACATTATTGTCTATCGAGTGCTTGCATATGACAAGTAATAATGTGTGCATAAATTAAAAAGTTAGCTAAGAGATTCAGAGATATTATTCAAGTATTTTGATTAGTTTTTCCTTAATCTGTTTGTTACACATATTTTGAATAATTTTCAAATTTATAACTTTACAGGCGTTGCTGCTAAAAAGCAAAAAGTTAGTATGTTCGGAAAAAATGACAAGATAAGCGGCTTACCTGATGCCATTTTATACAATATTCTCTCTCGTCTTCCCACGAAAGAGGCAATTAGAACTTCATCTTTGTCTAGGACATGGGAGTCCTTATGGACTGAATTACCATCATTTCACTTTGAAGTCTTCTATCCTTTATGCAAGTCAAATCGTAGAAAACAGAAGTTAACTCGTTCACTAATGCATTCAATTGGAAGGCTTCTAGACAAAAAGGAAAAAATTGAGAAGCTTTATGTTAGGATAGAAGAAGTGACCATCAGGCCTTCTACAATCACTTCTCTATTCTCAGATGCGCTGAATCACAACATCAATTCTCTTCACCTTAAAATTGGTGACTTCAAAGACCTCGATACAAGGATTGTTATTCCAAGCTCTATTCCAACTTCTTATTCCTTGACCAAACTCGTTTTAAAACTCAAATTTATTTTAGTCGTTCGGCAAGGTATTAGGCTGCCAGGATTAAAAAAGCTGAAACTGTCATTTCTTAGATTTTCAAACCAATACTCAGCTCAGAATTTGCTGGATGGCTGCCCTTTCCTAGAAACTCTTACGATCTACAAATGTTGTTGGAAGTTCATAAACAACATCTTCATTGGAATTTCCACTTTAAAAAAGCTCACAATTGAGTCTCATTCTCCTCGCGTCATTCCTGATCACAGAGATATATGTGCTTTCCAAATTGATGCGGAGAACCTTTTAAAGTTGAACTTGTCAAGCACTCCTGTGCTCTCTTTTAAGCCTGTGAACATGAGGTCACTGACTCACGCCTCTGTAGACCTTGAGAATACATACTCACCAGTTGAGCCAAATGCATCTAACTATGTCCATCAGCTGTTGACTGGTATTGCAGCACAAGTGAAAGATCTTTTCATAACATGCGAAACTATTATGGTATGTATAAATGTTTCTATCATTTCCATTTTATTCTATATGTTGTATAAAAGTAAGTTAAATATGTTGGTATAAAATTTCAGTGTTTCACAATTTAGTAGTTTGTAAGAATACACTTTATCAGCACTACTATGCACTGCTAAACCCCAACTGAGACACCTACTGCAGAAAACCAAAACTGGTTCTGCTAAAAACCTGCCCTATAAAATGCGGACTAAAAGTGAATAAAAATAATACCTGTTAATGGATTTTTTTTTTTTTAGTGTCTACATATATCGGCTTTGGAATCCCTTCCGATGATGCGTAATTTGACGCAACTTTGTATCCGTACGGAAAACAAAGAATTTTTCACCATTGGACTACTCGTGAGTTTTTTACAGAAGCTTCCCAAATTGCAAAGAATTCGAATGCCTATGGTAAGTGTTACATTTTAACTGTATGTTATGATTCAATATAAATAATATATTTCCCAGTTTGATTTATTTCCTTGTTGTTATAGGTATTTTTCATAGATTTGGAAGATGATCACATAGCCATTCAGCCAATTCCTTCATGTTTCATGACTTCTTTAGAAGTACTTTCAATCTCCAAATTTGGAGGATACAAAGCTGAAGTCCAATTCTTAAAGCTTGTTCTTCAGATTGGTACCTTAAAAAAAATGAACATATCATGTTCATTACACTTATACGCTGACCTAGATAAAATCACTGAAATAAACAGTGAATTAAGCCCCTTAGCCGTAGGTAGGTGTGCCATCAATTGGATGCCATATTGTTAGGTTCTTTCTCTATTTTGAACTCCCATGTACCTTTGATTCAACTTTTTTTTCTTTTTCAAATCTAGTAACATTTGTCTTTTCAAGCTTCTTGCAAATCTGTTATTGTTAATATTACGGTACATTATAATGCGTTTCACTTTCCAATGATGGATATTTTGTTTTTTTTATTTGTTATTATTACCATTCTAAGTTATTTTGCTATCTATATTATAAGAGTTCGGAGAAGTTTGAATTAACTGTTTGTTTAGCACTTGGCTGTGGTATGCCTGTTTTAAATCCTAAAATTTTATGCTAATAATTTTACGCTGTGATGTAGTTTTTAACTAAACTTTAAACTTAAACCTTTGTTAATATCACTCTTTACACTCTTCAAGAATTGATCATAAATGCTTATGTGAAAAATCCTTTTTTTAGTTTTGCATTGGTTTTTGCGTGTTTGTTCGTTTTTATGTGTCCGTTCCTTTGATATGTGTGTGTTGGAGGGACGTATGGTAAGAAAACACATGCGAAAATTTGATTTCAAATTTTCCAAAATTGTTATGAAACATCATGTTTGCTTGCTACGTGAAAGAGCAGAACCTAGGAAACACAACTTTTGCTGTGAGATGGAAAGGAACGTAAAAGTTAGGGACTACAGAAACAAGTTACAATGGAAATATGGAAACGAAATGCTTGCTTGCTACGTGAAAGAGGACGACCTAGGAAAGATGTTAACACAACTTTGCTGTGAGATGGAAAGGAACGTGAAAAGGGAACTTTTTATGTTAGAAAGTGATGGAAGATTATGCTATGAAGACATCAGTTGAAATCATCTTTTGAAAATGAATGATGAGATGCTTAGGTTTTGAAATATAAAAGAATAAAAGAGGGAAACATAGTTATTTAATAAAATATGGTAAACGAGTCATTAAAGTGCGGTGTATGTTGCGTTAAAGGTGGCAAACATGATGAGGAATGATAGTAAGGAGTGGAATGTAGAGTTAATACAAGCTTTATTTGATGCTACTGAGGTATACAAAATTCTGAAAACCCTTCTCCTTCATTCTGTTAGAGAAGATAAGTTATTTTGGAAACACGAAAAAAATGGTGAGTACCATGTTAAAAGTGCATACGATTTTTTCATTAACGAAGCTATAGATAAGGATTTTCTTCTTCTCAGTGGAAAAAAGACAGTTAATTTGACGTGCAAAAATCCCACCAAAAGTGAAGAATCTACTGCAGCTTATTTGTAGAAATGTGTTGCCCCACTGGTTGTGCTTTATGTAATTCGGAAATGGAAAACAGTTTTTGACTCTTTTTTCAATGTCAGAAGAGCGTTTTAGGTTGGCAAAAATCAGGGCAGCATACTATTCTAAACTTGTTACGGCGAGACTTGTCAATGGTGGAAACCATTTTTTGAAATTCTGCAGAATATCAGTTCAGAGCAGCAGGCCTTGTTTTCGGTAATGATATGGAGTTTATGGAAGCACAGGAATAATTGTATTTGGAACAATATTGTTGAACAAATTGATGTCATCCATGATCGTAGGTTATATTTGCTGTCCAATTGGAGGAGCGCGCAGCAAATGCGCGGGTTGAAATGCTTCTACTGGTTGATTCAAATGTAAGATTGATGCCTTTTTCTCAAGCCTTCGAAATGGGCATTGGAGTTTGTATCAGGGATGACCGAGGTCAATTTTAGCTTGCTAAAACAGAATGTTTCTCGCCTATTCTTGAAGTGGATACAGGTGAAGCTTTAGGCCCTTTATCTGCTCTAAATTGGGTCCATGAACTTCTCTTAGGTGAAGTGGATTTTGAGTTGGACTCCGAAAAAGTGGTGGATAGTTTTCATAGTAATCGCCGATTGTAGACGTATTTTCTCTAACAATTATAGGAACTCTCATATTGAGTTCGTTAGGAGACAAGTCAAGGTTGCTCATGCTCTTGCAAAGGTGGTTCCAACTTTAGCTAGTTTCCACCTTTTTATTGACATCCCAACATGTTTTCGTCATATTATTATGAATTAAATGCGTTAAATTTTTTACCGTAAAATAAAAGTCTGGTGTAACACAAATCAAACTGAAAAATGAACAACAGACAGTGAATTAGTGATACAGGGCCATGTTGGGCGCGAGGCTATTGATGTTGCCTATTGAGCATGGAAACACTTAAGTGGGACTATAGATATCTAATATAGTTAATTATTTGATATACAGAATATGAGACTTGGCAGTAGGCTACAAACATGCACAATTTCATATACAAACTCTATTTAGTAACAGTGCACCATAAAATTTTAAGCAGACTTAATTTGGATAACTTGTTGAAAAATGATTATTGAGCATAAAGAGAAGCAAAATACAATTTATTTTAACTGAGAGTATCTAACAATAAAATTGAATTTCACAGCATTGGTGTAGCATGCATTGACAACTTGAGTTGAACGTGGCATGAAACCCTCAAGCAGTGTCCTCATTGCTTGCTTTTTCACTACCTTTCCATACACTTCTCTTGCTAACTTGAAAATTTTCTCCATCTCCAAATTTCCACCACCACTGCCACCGCCTTTTCTCTTCAATTCCTCCGTCAGAATCTTAAGCACCTTATGATCACCTCCCACTACATCTGTAATGCTATCAACCACTGCATCCAATGCTGGAATTTTCCTTCCCCATCTTTTCATACACCTCTCCGAACCATAAGCCTCCAAATATAGCGACCAAAATGAAGCTCTCAAGTATCCCTTCTCTTTCCCTCTAACCTTCCATCTCTTCATTTGTTCCTCAAGCTTATACACCAAACCACCTACATCCATCCCTCTTTCAATACCAATCTCAATCTCCTTCACCTCTTGCTTGGATAACAAGAATTCCCCCTCAAACTTGCACCTCTTACACCTGCAATGAATCCCCCATGTCACAGACAATTCTTTTCTCTTATTCAAGGGAGAAAGGGAGAAAGTGGATCAAGATAAGCAAAAGTTATCTCTTCACCAGCTTTCAAATCTCTTGAAGCATGAACTATCAAATAATCCCCAACATGCAACCGCCTCGCATTAGGACAACACGAGTGATTTACAAATGACGGAAGCAACCATAGCCCAACACCATAACAATCACTGTTCTTCCTCAAAACATTAGCTGAAACTGCATCCTCAGTGAGAGAATTAACATCCAATATAGCCAACAACTTAACCATATCAATCTCAACATCCTCATTTGAATTCACCTCACCAACATTCTCAGGCCTAAACAGATCAACATCAGGTACATCAAGTTCATCCTCATTTTCCCCAATTGACAATTTACCAATCAAATTCCGAGTCTTGTAACACTTTTTAACAAAATTAACAACTTTATCAATAAAATTCTTCCACATAACTAATTGTGTATCCTCACTCAAATCTTTCCCTCCCAAAATACTCCTCTCCATCACAACCGCCTTAGTAACCAAAATCAAAGACCCAGCATCAGCATTCTTCGTAGCTCAGGAGCCTTACCAGGAAACCCAATCAGAAAGATCCATCGTTCCACTCCTCGATAAAAATTCAAACTTTTTACATTTTTCAACAAACCCAACAAGCATTTCACAGTTCCCACTTGTCTGATTATCAAGCATAGCTGTTTTGAAGCAATTCAAAGCCATAGAACATCTATCAAGACAAAGCAAAATCTTACCTTTACAAACAAGACTCTTAAAATGTGTTGCATCAATTTTTAGAGCATGATCACAATCTTCTAAAGCCGAGTTGAATTCGCGTAGTTTTGATTTTGCTTCGGCCCGTTGCAGAGGGAAATGCAGAGTGATTTATGAAGCTTTTGATAGTGAAGTGGGTTGGGGTGTGGAAGAGAAAGATGGTGGGTGCAAAGAGTAATGAAATGGGAATAGGTTTCAATGGCATTGGTCAATTCTTCTCTGATGAAAAGTTCTGTTGCTTTGGATCTGAGGTTTTGCATGTACTCTTCTTCTTCTGAGGTTGTTGTTGCCATTTTTAGTTCTAGTTTTGTGTGTGTTTGGTTTTGGCACTGTTGTAACATTTTTTGGAGTGTGGCTTGAAAAGTTTCCTAATTGTAACGGTCGTTCATTGAATTTTTATATGGATTTAATTTAATGATTTAATGATATAGTTTTCTGTTACTGTTTGGCTCCTAGTTAATTTTTATACAAAGCGTGTCGTCGGCATATTGTAGGTGTGAAACTACCATAGCATCTGTCCTAAACCGGAATCCTTCAAAAAGGTTACGATTCACCACATTCCTCGTCAACCCGCTAAAACCTTACGCTACCAAAAGAAACAAAAACGGAGCAAGCGGATCACCTTACTTAGTCCCCTTTGAATATTAATTTCCTCCGTTGGACTTCGATTGACAATTACAACTCTGTATTCTCTAAGCCTCAGCAGGCTTGCACCTTCTTGCTAAGTTAACCACTTAGACTTTTACAACCTTTACTCAAACTAACACTTTAGTACCCCTAAAGCTAGATGAGATTTTGTTTACAATTTGTATGGAGGTTGAATGTTTGAGAATCAAACAGAAGAAGAGGAAGAAAAAGTTATCTATAAAAGAGATAACAAAGAGAATTGATTTACACTATAAAGAAGGTAAAAAGAGCCTTCAGTGATGATCAATTTAATTGCAAGAGTTTCAAACAATTTCAGTTGTTTTCTTGTATGCTTTGCAATGGTGCAAGTAATGTTGAGCCTTTGATATCTATTTATAGAGTCTTTGGGCTCATATAGCCGTTGTAGGATGTCCAATTGTGTTATGCCATGTGTCCTGGGTCCCACAAGCTTTTACTTGAAATTCTGGGTAAACATTCTGATCAAGGATGAACTTCAGAATGTAGTTGTGTTCTTCATGATCTTCATCTGGGTTCATTATGATATTCATCTAGGTTCATCATGTATGAATGAACACATGAATTGCTGGGCGTGTCATATGCTTTTCATATGAATTTTTGGGCAAGAACCAAAGTATGGGCTTTTCCACATACATCAGAAAGTTACTTTCCCAGATTTTCCTAAGGACTGGTGCAGGAGAGATAAAGTGGATTCTGCATCTTCATGTACATGCTTTGAGGGATTGTGTGGTCCATGTACTGTACCAACTCCCATCTGTGTCTATCTCTGATTGAGCAGGACGGATTTGTTTTGCTTTTGCCTTTTTGCTTTTCACCTACTGTACTGTTCATAAAGTAAGCATGTGCAGAGCTGAACATTCTGACCATCAGAATGTTCCTTTTGTTTCACTTAGGATGATTTGTAAGACTACCATTTGATGTAATCAAATCCTAATAGCGAAACAACAATGAAGAGCAGTGATTTTAACATCTAGGATGATTTTCCCTTTTGGAATATTCCTAGTACTTCAATGTTCATAGTCTTAAATGAACATTGAGTATCCTTTTTGACATAATCCTTGTATATGTCTTTATTGGTTGATTGATCCATGCAATGTACTTTCCTGGACATTTAACCATGTCACATGTGCCTTGCATGACCTTGATCAATGTTCTTGAGATTCTTGGCTTGTGTAAGAACAACCTTCTGGTCTCTGCTTGAACATTCTGATATCTGAGTAACATTCTGATCTAACTTTATGACCTCAGTGTTAGATCATGAATTCAAATGTCCTTTGATTTCTTAAATCTTGGTATGATTTAAACCTTGTTCCTGTCTTAGTAAAACACTCAAAAGCACAAGTTAAATACCAAAGAATTAATCAAAGTCCATTAATTCTTTAATCATAATGGTTTATTATCTTTGAAATTAATTAGGGATTTTGCCTCAACAATGACAACCCTAAACTTTAAGGTATTAGGTATATAGGTCATCTCACTTATACGTTGTTCAAAATCTATTCTTCCATCCAATATAGAACTTTAACTCACATTTGATACATTAACATCTCTTAATCAAGTGTGCAATTCTCCGCGTCTTTAATTATGTGACATACACCCTCCGTCTCACAATTATTGTCTCTTTGACATTTTTTCTTTTTCTCAAAATAATTGTCACTTTACAATACCAATACAACATTTATTACTTTTTTCTATTATTATACCCTTATTTCATCAAACTTAATTACTTCACTAACTACAATTAATAAGGATATTTTAGTAAATGATACTAATTTTACCATTGAAATCAACACAATTAATCATTTCCTTAATAATCGTGCACAAACCTTAAACGACTAATATTGTGAGACAGAAGGTCAAATGGAGGCGCAACATGTTCAAAAAGGTTGGTTGATGGTGGTTTCATGGAGGGAGGTTTATGTTCCTTTCTTTTATAAGAAGAAAGAAAGGAAATTAGAAGAAAAACATATATGAAGAAAAAAAATGAACATGAGAGAAGATAAGGGAAGAAGGTATTGTGTGTTTTGTTCGTGAGAGTGTAGGAAATAGTGTGATTTGTCGATAACTCTATAGGTTTGTTGAAGAATTTGGAGATTTTTGAGTCATTATTTTACCAAAAAATTAGACTCAATTAAAAATACGTCATCGAATTTTAAATATCTAATAAGCATGTATTTTGTCAACTCAGCATAACATATGTGTGATTTTTCATTGTCACTTGCCACCAAAAGACCAAAAGTGAATGAATTTGAACTTATAGAGGTTGAATGAAAAAGTTCACGACATAACAAAATTAAATTTAAAGATAAAAAAAATCAAACAAATGGCGTCTAAAAGTTTAAAAAAAAATAATCATTATAATGTTGTGACTTACGGAGGATCCTACATTGAATTTGATCATCACATTAAAATCAATGTTTTCAAAGACCTACATTCATGATATCAATGTTTTATTCTTGTTCTTAATACTTTTTTAAATTGACGATTCATGAAAATGAAAATGATCTTTTGATCTAACTACTGGTTGGAAAAGACATTTTAAATACTAATCCAGACTAATTCATAGTATATGAAAAAGACTTTTTCTAATGTATAGTCACAAACCATTGTCGCATCTTAATGATATCGTACAAGTTGACTGAGCTAGGAATCAGAAATTAATCAATATTATAGATATCTCCTGGTTTCTCGGGAACGAACGATGAAGATGTTTATAACAACTTGAATGTATATAATCAATACATTAGAAAATAATTAATGAAGTCTAATCCAATAAATCCTATCTTTCTATTATTTCCTTTTTATTTATCCCTTTTATAAAATCTTACTATGAAACAAGACCAAATTCTACTCTTTATTTAAAATAATAAACTTTGTTGAAAGACATTGTTATCCCAGGAGTTATTGTGGATACGATAACTCAAATACTAGAGAAGATATAGATAATAGGAGATATCATGTCATTTAACCTTCAAAGAAAGGATAAGAACATGAAATATCATTAAGAAATCTCTTGACCCCTCTAGTCTGAGCACAAATATGCTCGACATCTGGAAAATCTCCTCAAATTTGATTGATGAACTTTCTAACGTTGATTTCGGCGCATAAGCTTTTCAAAATTAAAAAAAAAAAAAAACTAAGCAAAATCCACACGCAATCTTGGATTATCCCATTTCCAAATATATTAGGGAATTGAAGTCTCCAAGTTTTCAAAAATAATAGTAGTTGGCATGATCCAAGAGCTTCGAACCATTGCTTTCAAGAAAGATCTTCTGAAAAATTCTTTCATGAGTTTGGTCCTTCACAATACATCTATTCATTTTAAACCTGAAATCATTAATTATGAGAAGTTGTTCACCCATACAACTTGAAGGTATCAATGGTAGTGAATGATAATATTGAGGTAGTTTCGAAAGTTAGCAATTACTTGGAGGGAGATAAGAAAGAAAAACTTCAGGCTGACAAAGATGTTGAAACTCTTCAATAAGTTTTTACTACAAGATCATAAATAGAACCGCACCAGAAGAAGATTACTCTTCGAGATAAACTGAGATAAACAGAAAGATAATAGCCCCCATTAAAACTATCAATGGATTGGAGGCTGAAAAGAAAATGATTGGCCCAAATCAAGTCTCAAGTTGAAACAGTTCGAGAATTAAAACACAAACTTCTAATTCTCAAATTAGCATTGCTGAAGAAAAACTTTTTGAATGGAAGAGTGTTACCTGAAATTCAAGGAACATCATCCTTTTCAATTCTTTATGGTAATTTTTATTTTCTTCTGATCATACTTGAAAAATTGTACTTATGGCCATATGGCCATTATTTATCCAAGTTTGCTTTAATTTTTGCGAATGATTGGTCTTGTAGCATTTTGATATTGCCTATTTTTTCCTACTATGCAAAATAACATTGCCTATTTTCCTACTAGAAAGATAACATTATGCACAAGAAAGTGGAAGATATGGCTAGGAATGCTGTTGTTAAAGGTGGATCTTTTTTTGCAACATAGTTGGAGTTTCCCTTTTTTGGAATCAATGGATGAAGAAGACATTCTATGTGTTTTCTTGGGAGATGTCATTTTATATGTTGGTAACTATAGCTTATGCAAGAGCATTCATTCTACCTAAAAAAATTGTTGCATGAATGTACGGTGAATTGCAGTTTGTGTATGGCAAATTTACTCAAGCAAGCAGCCAAGCACATGTGCAAATTCTTTTTTATTTCAGTTATGTTTATTCTTTGGAGGGTTTATATAATATTGTTTATTAACATCTGAACTTGTTGTTTTTGGATTCCCAAACTGTTGTATTTTGGTTTTCAAATTCTATTTTCTGCCGAAGTTGTTGCTAGGTTGAGTCACGACCAGGTCGCTTTCGTGGCACTGTCCAAAATTTGTATTTTGGTTTTCAAATTCTATTTTCTGCCGAAGTTGTTGCTAGGTTGAGTCACGACCAGGTCGCTCTCTTTAAGACGTTTCGTGGCACTGTCCAAAATTGTGCAAGACAGGCTATCAACCACGCCGCCTCCAGGATAAAACAAGCCCAGCTACAACTGTGCGGTTAACTACTACACTGTAGAAAACCGTTCGAGAATTACACCTTCAATATGGTACTAAGACCACTCTTTTAATACTGAAACCAATATGGTGATGTGACCACTCTATTATGGTGTTGAGACCATTCAAATATGGTGTTACCACCATTCTAACATCTCACTTCTCCAAATATCAATATGGTATTTCAACCACTCAAATATGGTGTACGACCATTCTAACATCTAACTTCTCCATGAATTGAAGAAAAATATATATGTTTAAGATCATTCTTATTATACCGAAAAGGGACTATGATCTTAAAATATTATTTATTCCGAAGAGAATGAATTATCGAAGGGACTATGCTCTTAAGACCATTCTTATTTCCGAAAGGATAATAAACCGAATAGGGACTATGGTCTTAGGAACACTCTAAATTTCGAAGGGACAAAAAGGAGTAGAAAAAGGAGAAGGACTTGTCAACACAAGTCGAAGGAGGGAGAAGAGAGGAAAAACACAAGAAGCATCAACTGTGAATTTCGGTGTATGGAATGCACTATGTGAGCTCCCTATTTGTAGAGAAAGTTCACAACTAATAAGTGAGAAACTCTGGGAGCAAGTAATTCTCATATTAGATCTAGTACAAAAATATCTCAAATTGAGTATCAAAATATATCATATTGAATTCAAAAATATATTATTCAATACATTAATATATTATTGAGTACAGAAATATATTATTGACTATCAAAATATATTTCAGATCATGCACTAAAATATCTTAAATTGCCTACCAAAATATTTCAGATTGTATTCCAAAATATTCTAGATTGCGTTCCAAAATATTTTAGCAAAACTTGGGGATTAAGAAAAACACTTTTTAATAATGATTAAATTAATTATTTAATTTATCATTTCCAAATAATAAAATATATATCAATATATATTTTTTCTCTAGTGCTTACTTTGTTCACTTAATTATGTACCCCTATTAGAGGTACACCCCCACTATATAAAACACTACTAATGTGTGTGTTCAATCTGATGTGGAACTTCCACTTTTTTCAATTCACACAACACTACTTCTACCCAACATGGGAATTTGTGTTTAGTCTTTTAAC
>Ga0315914_1008605_pt1 | contig 13512 bp, 9 predicted proteins | sample MpolenodulesMG_FD_203920 | JGI IMG/M metagenome (GOLD analysis project Ga0315914, IMG submission 203920) | Medicago polymorpha root nodule microbial communities from Los Angeles, California, United States - elongated nodules | ecosystem: Host-associated > Plants > Roots > Nodule | place: USA...
GGCTAAAGCATGTATGTACAAGGAATATTCTTTATTGAGCACAACACAACAACCGAAAAAAACCCTAATTTTTGAGATTCCTTACATACCTGAAACAATATTTTGGATCGATTCCTTGGTCCCACCATGATGGTCCATCTCCAGCTTTTGCTTTACCCTTATCTGCCATGGTCGAATCGAGCTTATGGAAGCAAGGAAGAAGAAGAATTTTTCGTTTCTGGGTTTCTATCTTTGAGTAGAGAAATCGATTTGGGATTGAATGAGAAACTAGGGTTTCCATTAAGTTCCCCCTTATATATCTTTAATTTTTAATTTGTTGTTATTTCTGAAAATGTTAAAATGTTTTTCCATAATAATATAATTAATTTCTCCAATTTTATAAATCATATTATCCACATATGCAGTGCCACATAGGTGTTTTATTTTCCACATCAGTTAAAATTCTGACACATGTGCGTTTTTGGACGAAAAAATGGGGGGTAGGACGAAAAATGCAACAAAAATGATAAATGAAGGACCATTTATTCTGTTTTAAAGAGGTGGGATCATTTTCGTAAGTAGGCCAAAACACGAGGACCAAAAGTGTAATTAAGCCTTTTTTTTAACACCGTAACTTAAACCATAAACCTGCTCATCTACCAACTTATATTTCCCTTTTTCTTAAAGAGAGAACTATTGTTTAAGGGACTAACATTTTATATATTATATCCTCCCAAAAAATTTTGTATATATCATATAAGTATTTGTTTTCATTTAGTAGTATTATTGGATTATGTGGGGATATCATTGTTTTTTTTAAGAAGTCAAACTAATTCTTTGAAATTGACATGAAAAAAAAAAATTAAACCTTAGACCTTAAAAGAAACACACTTTATACCAAACCAACAAGTGGATTCATAGTTCTTTACTGTATATGGGGGTGGGTATTAAATAATCTTTAATTTTTTTATGATAAGGTATTAAAAGACGTTATTATTGGTTTAGAACAAAATAGATAAGTGGGGTCAATTGTCCTCTATTAGTATTGGGTGGATCCGTGCATGGGTCTATCCTACTCAAACGAGCATATGAGACCTAGGGCCTTCCTAGAGATTTACGAGCCTTAGGCATAGTATGAGAAAAGGGCCATTTGCATTACATCATAAATTTTTTTCTTTTGGTAAATGATGAATGTGACATGTATTAGTTATAATGGTTGACATCCCAGCTATGCTGGCACCCCAAGTCACTATAATACGATATTTTGACATCCCAGCTATGCTGACACCCCAAAATATCGTGTGTCAAATACACATCATCCTATATATTATTAATAAAAAGGAAAAACAAAAAAAAGTTGGGGGGGCCGAACCTAACCCAACAAAGTTAAGTAAAATTATAGGGATGGATACCAACCTATCTCTAGAGAAAACAACTCTAATAAAACTATGACATATAGATATAGACCATCATTGAGAATATACAATAGTTGCACAAAATATCCAAAAAACTTCTCTTTTACTCGTGAAGTTAAAAGTTGTTTTTTCGAGCTTTTTGAGATTTCAAAATCATTTATAATGACATCAACGTCAATGTTCTTCAACATTTCCTTCTCAATTGATAAAGTAGCCAAACAGTTCAATCTATCTTGTGACATTGATGACCTCAAGTAGGTTTTAATCAACTTCAATTTTGAAAAACTTCTCTCTGCCGATGCTACAGTCACGGGCACCGTCAATAAAACTCTGAAAGCAATTGTTACATTTGGATAACAATCTGCAAGTTTGACAAATTTAAGAATATCCAAGGCATTCATTGTATTAGTTGGCAAAGTGCATTGTAACACTTTTATTATCAAGAGCCTCTTGTTGTGATTTTATTAGCTCTTCATTTCGTTTTTTTTCCTCCAGATTTCACTACCTGATAAATGTTTTTTAGGCAACATCTTAAAATAAATCAGATACCCAATAGAAACCAATACAAACAAACAAAAAAAATAATGGTAGTAGTAGTAAGTGAAGTAGAGCACAATAGCATCTTAAAAGTAGACTGAAGTTTTAGCATCTGAAAATAAAATAAAAGAAAGTGCAACAAAAAAAAAAGAAATATATCAACACTTAGTTAAGCAAAAAATAATAATTGAATTGAATTGGAAGAAAAAAAATCCAAAAATCGAAATATAAATCATGTGAGCAGTGAACTTAAGTCTATGGATACAAACAATTAATTAAAAAAAAAAATCAAAAATTGGTATTCACGTGTACTTACTGTGTCTTTGTGTACAGTACTAAACTCTTGAATAAATCATCATCATGCTATATGCTTTTTGTTGGACAAATCATGCTATATGGAAAAATCATGAATTCAATTGGAAAAAACATAAATCACTCAATAAGAATTTTATAATTCAACACAGGAAGCAATTAGAGAATTGAAACAATCATTATCAAAGAGAATTGGAATAAGAAAAAAAAAGCACAAACCTAAAACAATTTATCCGGAGAGAATGACTGATTTTGGAACCTTTTGGCTTTTTAGGTTTTTTTTTATCTGTCTTTCTAATTTGCTCAGAAAAAGTTTTTGTTTTTGTGTTAGTTGGGACCTTTCCATTTTTTCCCTCTTTATTGGGCCTGTTGGTACGAGAAAAGGATTCAGATTTAGGCCTGCTGGTACGAATTACTATATGCACCCAACCTTCTTACTTAGTTTTAGAATATAGACCCCCGATAAAAAAAAAAATTGGGCCCCCTACGGGCAAGGGCCCTAGGCCGTCCCACTCCTGGCCTATACCTAGGGCCGGCCCTGATGAGACCTAACTCACAAATGTTTACATCATATACTTTCTCACATGCACTATTTTCTTCTCCAAAATACTCTTTGCTCATATTAATAATTGTTAGCTAGTAATTTCACCAGCCTCATTTAATGTGGTCAACATTAGTTGACTTTTATTTTTGCAGGAATCGAAGTCTTTTCTTCAACTTCAGGAGTTTCGACGAGATGTTGGACTTAGCATGAAAGGGTCTAAAAACCCTTAGGTTCAATAAGACACGAGTTAGGGATGCAAAACCGTCGAAGTCAAGCAACTTCCGTTGAAGCGGGAAGATTCGAATTTCAAAGAGAAGCGGTTTCCTTAATGGAGAACGTGGGAGACAAACGTTTGACTACATGGAAGAAGTGTTGATCGTGGGATTATACATTTTCCAGTTATTTTTCTATGTATAAATAGTAGTTTTCCATAGGAAAAACGGGTCGCAAATCACCTATACATAATTCTAAAACACTCGAAGTACCGGCGCGAGAGAAAAGAGTCATAAAGAATGTATGTAAAGGATTTGTCGAACCACCTTTATTTTTAATGCATTGTACTTTATCTTTCCTTTAAGTTTTTGCAATTTTATACTTAATGCCTTTGCTTAGCTTTTAAAAACCCTTTTTTGTCGAAAGACGCCATACGATCTTGTCATGTTCGTAAAGCAACCTATGAACTCGATGAACGTTTGAAAAACAAATGCACAACATGTCTTAGAATTTCTGGTTGGATCCTGCTTATAATAACCAAAACCAGCCCTCGTTGTTTACCAAAAACACCGGTAAACAATAATATGAATTATGTTTCAGATTATATAATCTGAAATTTTGTTTTGCCCATATTTATAGAACATCAGTGACATATAATATTAAGAAGACATAATTGAAAATGACCAAAAATAAAATTAATGTAAAGAGATAGAAATGTAAAAAGATAAAAAAAAGTGAATCAAATTCTCATTTTATTAAAAGATTATTACTTTCATAGTACATTTAGATTAACATATTGCTTAATTTAAAAAATTATTAGACACCCAAAGTTAAATTTGTAGTAGAAGAAGATGGAGGGGAAAAATAGGATGTGACAATGTTTTTTTTTCCTCTCCCATCCTAAGAAAAAAGGAGAGGAGGGGTAAAACTATATCTATTGAGATAAGGAGACTCAGATGAGCAACTTTACTTCCAAACATATCAAACTTACACACAAACAGAGGGTGTGAATTTGCAGAGCGGGACTCTTTGACCATTCATACTATCCTTAGATAAAAACAAAAGAAATCTTTGTATGAAATACCAAAGGTGGAACATTATAGAAGAAAAGAGAAGAATATAATATGAGATGTAATGAGAATTCGTGAAGGATTGATGGGTATTTATAGGGGTAAACTCTGAGAGAGAGTGCAACGAAGTCAAAAGAGGGTTAAAATCTTGATGACCTGTCAAAAATCAATCAAAACATACTTAAAACCGTTCAACCTTGTTGACCAAGTCATCATCCATACTCTGAACTTATTCAAATTATATAATCCGAAAACATTAAAAAAATGCTCAGATTATATAATCTGAAATGTGCAAGACTTTCTAAAACTCATACTTTGTATGGTGAGGGAAATTTTAGATTTTATAATATGAATCAGGCAAATACAAGTTTTTTTTGTGGTCCATATTACTATAAAACACAACAAAGAACTATGAAAAACTATTAGGCATATCTGAACACCAAGAGGTTGTTATGAACTTAATCTTGTTGCCCTACTAATAAAAATATGTTAGTTGACATGACATTAAGATCAAGTTCAAAAAAACCTCTTGGAACACATTCCCTTTTATAATTACTCATCTTATTATGTTGTTATACAATACACTTTTGAATTATGTCATTTAATTTTTTCCTATGTTATGAACTATGGAACCTCCTAACCTTAAGTTTTGACAGAGTTTGCAATTGTTCAGATTATATATTCTGAATTCTTCTCTGAAGATTTCAGATTATATAATCCGAACTATCCAAGAATATGGATTGTGGTGTTACAAGCAATGTTTGGAGAGTTTGTGATGTGTTAATTGCATTTTTGACCGGGTTAGACATTGTAAACATTTCCTTTGATTGTAGTTACAGTCTAGGAATGTTTTATGACTATAAATAGGCTTGTATCCTTCAACACTTTCATTCATTCTTCACTACTCATCCATTCTAAAATTTTCTTTCTTATTTTAGTTATGAGTGGTTCATTATATCACGATCATTGTTGACCATTCATACGATCTCTAAAATTGCTTTACAGTTTTTGTGGGGATCGTATGGTGGTCAGCAGAGACCTTTCCTATCAATTACAACACCATTTATACGTTTTAGTATGTTTCAGATGGTACCATTATCGCTGGGTTGGTTCACTTCAGAAGAAATAAATAATTGGCATAACAAAATTAAGGCCAAATGTCATTTGCGGTCCTTTAAGTTACATTATTATAACAAGTTAGTCCTTTAAATTTTTTTAGTTACAAATTGGTACTTTAAGTCATAAAATATTTGCACCATTATCCTAATTTCATCAAACTCAATCAAAAAGTGTTTATGTGGATGTTTAATGTTAAGTTGGTTTTTCCAAATTCATTACTCTCAAAACTAGAGCTCATAAGTGTGTTATTCAGTCTTGATTCAAAACAAAATTGACCGATTACTTGATTTATAATATTGTTGATCAAATATTTTTATGTAAAATTCAGTTTGAAATTCAAAAAAAAAAAATGTGTATAAGTAGTCATGTTTGATGTTATAAGCACTTTTAGACCTACCATCTTAATATTAAATGGTCTATTAGCACTTTTTAACGAAGTTGGCTGAAAAGAGGGATGACAGTGTAAATATTCTATGACTTAAAGGACCAATTTATAATAAAAAATAACTTAAAGGGTCAATTGGTAACAACAAAAAACTTAAAGGACAAATCTGTTATAAAAAATATAACTTAAAGGACCATGAGAGGTATTTGGCTTAAAATTAAATAGGATTTATAAAATAACTGAATAAAGAACTTAAATTAAATAATCCAACAAATAAAATAGAGGTTAATCTTAGAACCCTACCCTAATAGAGTTTAGTTACTCATGGTAACTAAAGATAAATGACGAAAGAAATAAAACATACCCTATAGACTTAGAGTGAGTAGAAAGACTCCTCCCTCGAAGCTCTTAGTGTTTGCATTCCTCTTGAACTGCATCGTTCTGAATGAAAAATATTGAATGAGAGGAAATGTATTTATAGGCAAAGTTTCCACCTGGGTTTGGGCCTCAAAACTGAGCTTTTTTCACTTAAAAGTAACAAAAAAAAGATTTATTTTTCGTAGTCAACATGCTCGAGGGCGCATGACCTGCATGCCTCAGGCCCATGAAATACACTCAGGGGCGCCTGAGTGTTATTTTTCATGCTCGAGGCGCATGGTTCATGTTTAGGGGGCGCATTAGTGCATTTTTTTGCGTGTAATCGCCCGTGTTCTTTGGGCGTTTTCTTCCATATAAGATGTCTTGGGTCATCAAAACGAAATTCTCCCTTTTGTAATGTCTTCATAGGCCTCTTGAATATTCATTATTTGTCTTTTCAAATCTTCATAAATCTTCAAGATGTTTTGCTTTTTCGATTTGCATGATTTCTTCCTTAATTACATCAAAACACCCTATAATTACTATATTTTGGAAAAACCAGAATTACATGACTCGAAATTAAAACATTACAAAATATCTTGACAACCATAGGCAATTGCTCTAAAACTCATCTATCTTGAAATAAAACTAAATAAAAATGACTGAAAAATATGCTAAGAATAACGTAAGATAATCTGCCATCAGTTGTCTCATTAATTTTCACTAAAATGGGTATTCAAATAATATACCTTTTTTTAAGGAATAAAATGAGACTTCACTATTAAAATAATAATGATAACTCTAATTATGATCAACTTAATTGGTTAATGAGTTTGAGTTAACTGCGAATCAACCAGAGTACGTGAACTTGATTCTTAAATAAAACATTAATAAATAGTCAAACTTTACATACCTCTTGAGTTGGAGTGTAGGTTAATAAATTGTACTTCTTAAAATAATATTATTGGCATTTAATAATATTATTTTTGACTCATCGTTTGATTAAATTAATATGTTATTTTTAGTCAATACAATACAAATTACTCCTTTTAAACAAAATAAAATTTAAAGTGAAATAATATAAAATGGTTCTTTATTACTATCAATATTAATTTTGTTGTTTTATGCATTTCTTTGATCTTATTTTAGGTCAGCAATAATGGAAAAGTTAGTATTATATAGTATATATTGTAGTTAGCATTAAATTCCCAAAACATATGGTCAACATGATTAATGCCATCTTACCTCTTTAGTAATTATTTGAGTCAAAAAAATTGTAATCAAATGTTTATAAAATTATTTTAAATTCAAAATAATACCATTTCTAAGTCTATATAATGGAAATAATGTTAGTCTTATATTTTACGAGATATACAATATAAGATTAAATTCTACAATCCTTCAAAATAATTCTATAAAAATGGTTTTTCCCAACTATCATTCTTATCTTTTAGGTCTTTCATGCATTTTTTATATCTTGTTTTCAGGTAAGGAGAAAAGGTATCTTATGTTCTACTCCCTCCGTCCCAACCAAATTGTATGTCGCTTTGGAGAAAAAAAATTGTCCTAAATTATATCTCGCTTCACAATACCAATGAAACGTTAATGCTACTTTTCCTACTATATCCTTAACTATTTATTACTCTCTCTTCTTTCAATTCTTTCATTTATCTTTCTCATATCATTTATTAAGGACAATTTTGTAAAACAACTCATAATATCTCTTTCCAACACAAAATGAATTACATTTCTTAATACGTGTGAAATGACCAAAACGTCATACAAATTGGGACAAAGGAGTAGTTGTTATGTTTTGTAAAAAAAATCTTCTAGTTGTTATGGTTTGTTATATTAATATTTATACAATGCATAATCAAATGAATAAAATGTTATATTTATATTGGCTCAGGATTAGTGACTAGCTTGAAGACTCCAACCGTAGGGATTTACAAAAGACACAAAGGACCCTGCATAATTGGAAGGCCAAACCAATATTGTTGCACAGGGGCTTGTTCTCCAAGCTGCTATGCAGACTGTGAGAAAAAATATGGATATCCACATGGTGGACAATGTACTAATATAGGTATTACCAGCCTATGTTGTTGTAATAAGTATTGAATTATATTGTATATCCCTGTTATTGATAAAATAAAACAATAATTTATAACTTATCTTAACGCCATGCAAATTGTAAGATTACTTGTGAAAAACTCGAGAATATTTGTTAATTTATATGCACCATCAATGTAATTTTTTTACAATGTAAATTAATCATAATTATCAAATTATTAAAATGTCTAACTTTAATTATAATTACATTTACGATCACACATATTGACATATGAATGATTGTTATATTTATTGAAAAAGGAATTCTATTTTTAGCGAATGAAAGAAAAACAAAAAACATGTCTACTTATTTTTTATTAATAGAAAATGCTAACAAATGTTCTTTGAACATTGTTTAAACATTCAAATGTAATAACTTTTACAATAAAGTTTGTGTAATTATGACTTTTACATTGTCTGACTTGTAATTTCAAGACTAATAGAAAATACTAACAAGTATCATTCAAACATTATTTAAACATTCAAATGTAGTAACTTTTACAATAAAAATTTGTGTAATTATGACTTTTACATTGTTTGACTTGTATTTTCAAGGCAAAATTTCTTTTTATAGATTCTTTACACAATACCTTTAGGCTTTGTAAGTTTGGATGGGAATGGAATGAAAGACTTGGAAAAAAGGAAGGAGTAAGTGGAAGAAATAGAGGACATTGGAAGGAGGGGTTTTGGAAGACTTAATTTTCTTCAAAATATAAAACCCTCCTCGTTTGGGGGAACTAAAAAATTGTATTAGAGGAGGGTTTTGAGGGATTTGGGAGGGGGTTTATATGAATTCTTCAAATTTAATATATGTTGTTATAATATTTTTTAAACTAAAAATATATTAATCATAAACATTAATTTACCACTCTTAAAAAAAATACTTTTTCAAAAAACGTGAAAGATTTCTCAATTATTCCATATATTTCTCTCTCCTGAAGCCTTTCCTTCCCCTCCCCTCCAAACTCCGAAACAAAGCCTTAGAGCACTTTTTTTTTTCTTTCTGACAAACCTTAGAGCACTTGTTAGCAAGACTTTTATTTTTACGTTAAATTTCGCGTTAAAATAACATTACTCTTACTCTCTCTGTTAATAACTATAAAACCCGTTATAAAATCTTGTTTTTTCGTTACTATAAAATTTTGTTTGTTTCTAAGGTCCCGTTTGGATTGAGCTTATTTTAAGCTTATGAAAAATAGCTTATGTAAATAAATAATCTTTTATTTTAATTTATAAGCTTTCACTAATGAAAATTGTATTTTTATATACTATTTTTTCATAAACTGTCTTAAAAACTAATAAATAATACATAAAAACTTATTTATTTGCATAAGCTGTTTTATATAAGCTCTAAAATAAGGTAATCCAAACAGGCCTAAATATAATATTCCCAACAAAAATTCAGTTTTGTCTATTACCTCTTTTTTCTTTAAATAAATCATTTTTTAATACCATTAATTTTTTTTAAAAATATATGTATACACATAGGATAATTTAATAAAAGTCATAAATACTCCTTCATTCAAAAAAAAGAAATAGCCATAAATACTAATAGGAAAATGCTAACTTGTGCCCTTAAGACACAAGTTAATGAGCCAAATGTAGAAATATTTTATTGTAATTAATGCATTTGAATTTAATTTTTTTAGTTTTAATTAATTGAATGCACAAAATTTTAGAAAAAATTTCTACTTTTAATTGCTTAACATATGCCCTAAGGATACAAGTTAGCATAACCACAAATATCATAAAAAAAAAATATTACTTCAATAGGTTTTATTAGTACTACCTCCCTTAAAAAAAACACTTTTATTAGTATCACATTTCAAGGAAAAAAAACTTTTATTACTACCTTCATCCTTTATTATAGGACTTTTCAAAAAATAATAATTGTCCTTCTTTATAAGATCCTTTTGCAATTGTCAACGACATTATTTTTCTTTACAAAATTACTCATATTTACTCTAGATATATTTTTTTATAGTTCCTGAGCACAATGAGTCAATGACATAAAATGTCAATGCTCATATATATTATCAAAAAAAGAAAAAAGAAATACAAAAAATTTGGGGGACATAAACCTAACATAGTAAATCTACACAAAGTGTAGGTCAACCTAAGCAGGTGATACGAAAAAATGAAAACAACATCAATGGATGTCTAAAATGTGGTGTATGAACCAACCGTCAACACAGAATTAGTCCAAGAAACAACAACTCCTTGCAACAGCAACAAGCCTAACGTTTCTTTCGAGCCAAACAGTACAACATCAAACAGGTGGACTGATGAGGGCTTTGAAACTATTTGAATTCAATCAAAAAATTATGGAGACGGATTGAAGATCACAATGGAATGGCGTATGAGCCGACCGCTAGCACGAACACATTCACAGACCAACAACCCCCCTGCAATAAACACAACAAGCATCAAAGCCCTTTCGAGCACAACAAACTCTAACCAAGAAGGGGCGGACCTGGACTAGGCCTACTGTAGCAAGTGCCACACCAGTCCAGGCTCAATTATTTTTTTTTTTCTAATTTTTTTAGTTAAATATTATATTATATAAATCAATCTTTATAAATTAATCACATTTGTATGGTGTGATTTAGTGGTAAAAGCGCACCTCTTTCATGTGGGAAACTTGTGTTCGACTCCTGTATTGCCCATTTTAGCTTTTTAACTATATCATTTTAATTAAAAATACCATAAAAAATGCATAATGCAAGTGTTGAACCGGAGTACCTAAAGTAAAATCCATTAGCATGTACCACTATACCTACAATTGTTTTATGATTAATATTGTGAGAAATAATATATATAGACTAAACAAGCCCCCTCAAAAAATTACTCCTGGCTCCGCCATTGATGCAGACCTACAAAAAATTGTGCCACACTAATTTTGTGAGGCCAGGTCCGCCCCAGTAACCAAGCGAAAAATCCACAACCAGAGGATTCATCTGTGACTAGTCTTTGAGCTATAGAACCAATGGTGCAGTGGAAGCAACCTAAAAGCCTTGAAAACTGCAGATCTCAGTAGATCTGGACATAACTAGAGATCAGAGGCAAGAAAAAACTGTAACATCCCGTCTTTCGCTAGAATTATTTTAATTATTTATTATGTGTTCTTATATGTGTTTGTGTGTGATTATTTGTCTATGTGTGTGTTTTGTTTGGGATTAGTGGATTTTCGGCCTAGAAGGGTATTTTAGTAATTTTAGACTCAAGGGTATTTTGGTCATTTTGTGAGTAAGGGTAAATTAGTCATTTTGTTAAGAAGGTTATTTTTGGCGTTTTAGTGAGAATAGTTATTTTTACTAAGTTACTAGTGAGTTGGGGTAATTATCTAGAGATAATATTTATCCGGTGTTTTAACGGTTTAAGTAAGTGTAGTAACTTTTGAGAATTTAGTGACATGAGTTTTAGAGGCCCGTTAAGGTTTAACCTAATTTAGCCCAATATGTAGTGTACATATGATACCTCTGAAGAGAAAAACTAGGTCATTTCTCATAGTTACAAATTGTCATAAACATAGAGAGGTAGAGAGAGAAAGTGGGAGCAAGAGAAGAGCTTAGAGGAAAGAATATCAAGAGCTTAGGAGAGGTGAAGTTCAAGAGCTAAGGGGAGAGTGAAGCCATAGTTAGTGTTGGTAAAGCTTTGAGGTAAGGGGGTTGGATACTTATTCTCATAATCACTTTTCTTCTTGTTTTAGCTTATGATTAATTGCTGAATTGATGATTTTGTTTGGTGAAATTCGTGCTCTTAATTAGTGGGTAATTATGGGTATACTGGTTTTCGTTGAATTGGTGAATTAACATATTCATGTTCATACTTTTGGTTCATAATAACTTGTTTTTGGTAATTTTTACTTAATTGTGTCAAAACAATGATTTATGTGAATGAGTTATGTTTAAACATGATTCAAATCACTTGGTATATGATTGTTTATTTTTGTATGTAATTGGGTACAAAATTGTTGTTGGGTATATGTTATTGATGAGAATTCATGAACTTGAAGATGATAAATGTGAAGTTTGAATAAGTTAAGTTGTTTTTTTTTTTTTTGACCTTTTCATTTCTGCATCCGAATTTGAAATGAAAACTGGTACTAATCGGTGCAGAATTGGTCTTAGGCGTAAACATGAACGTTGTAGGTTTATGTGTTAGATTTCTAATGGTTTTAATTTTACTTCCAAATGATTTTTAGATTTCGAGTTATGGTCAAATTACTACACGTAGGTCACGGTGAATTTTTATGAAATTTTAGCACAACTTTTTCTTTGAACCGTAAAACTTTCTAAAAATTAATATTGGGTTTAAGGAAGTTATTAGAGTGTATAAATGAGTATGTATTTATGGAGCTAGTTTTGATATTAAATGATATGATGATGTTGGTTGTGAAGTTTGGCTTAAGTTGTGAAGTTTTGCGATTTGTGTGAAAAACGAATAATAACTGTGATATGTGGTGAGTTGATGATTTGAAACATATGTTTTACTTGATAAAGTTTTTATTGTGAATATGAATGCGTTGATGGTTTGAGAAATGGTTTCGGGTGGAATTAGATCGAAGAAAAACGGATTTTTAAGCTAAAAGTCGTTTTAAGTGATTATGTGAAATAAGTTATGTTGTGGTGATTGAACTTGAGACGTTTGAGTTGAAAATGATATGCTAATTTGCTGTTTTGAGTTTAATTCTTTCTAGAACATGATATGATTAGACTTATAGTGGCTTTGTGAAAATGAAGAAAAACTTGAAATTAGAGATGAACTTGTTTTGAAATAATCGGACTATGAGTTTTCTTAAGAGCAATGGTGATATTTTGACCTGACTAATGTAATGGTAGACTTAGATGGAGGATGTAAGGTTATTAAAGGACTTTAAGAACATGGAACTTGGTTTTCGATAAAAAGGAAAAAATAGACGAACTTTGGTGAAACTTTGAGATATGCCTTGCTAGTTTGCAAATGACTTATATACATGATAATATGATGATTTATGATTGAATTGGAGATTTATACACTTTAGATATGATGAATTGTGTGATAATGTCAAAATAGGCGATTTTATGAAAATAGATTAACTTTACCGAAAATGAGTTTATGGTTCCAAAACTTGTAAATAGAATGTATTCATAATTATATGATAGAATGATGATGATTGGGTGTTTAATATGTTGAATGTCATGAAGTGGATAATTGTGATCTTTAGGTGAGATGTGACTTTGAAATATTATTATTTCTTTGCGGTGATAATTGTTAATGATGATTCTTTGATGATTTTAATTTGATGATTTGGTAATGACTCTTGCTGAATATGATTTGTGAATTCAACGAATACTAGTCCGGACAAGACCGACCACGACTCTGATACCAACTTGTAACACCCTATTTCTATTAAAGCGATAAAACACGCGAATAAAACATTTATTCAAGAAATAGACGTCACGTCATCAACAAATAACCAAATGATAACAT
>Ga0315914_1008608_pt1 | contig 13505 bp, 10 predicted proteins | sample MpolenodulesMG_FD_203920 | JGI IMG/M metagenome (GOLD analysis project Ga0315914, IMG submission 203920) | Medicago polymorpha root nodule microbial communities from Los Angeles, California, United States - elongated nodules | ecosystem: Host-associated > Plants > Roots > Nodule | place: USA...
ACATAATTGTAAACTTACTTGGGTTGGCATGGTGGTATTGGTTTTGGACCTGGGAGTATGCTCCTCCTTAAGGTCTCATGTTCAATCCTCCCTTATACCAATTTGCGTGGGCTAATTTAGCTTATTCAAAAAAAAACATAACCGTAATAATATATAAAATATATATTTATTATTTCAAAAAAATAAAATAAAAGACATATTTAATCAATAAATTATTAATATTTAATATTAATGGATATACATTTTATTATGAATTAAAAATGTATTTGTATGTCATTTTGCATTTATAAGCTAGTTAAATCACTAACTTTATCAAACTTTAATTAGCTTATCAACAATCAGTCATCGGTCATCGACTATTAGCTATAAGCTATCAACTATCAACTTTTACCAAACAGAGCCTAAGTACTGGCATCATTAAGTCAAAATATTCATCTCATTTTCTTTTTGATTAATTAAGTAAACAATTTCTATAAATATTTAGAGTTTTGTTTTTAATTCTTAAAATAAAATACACTTTTTACTCTTTGTAAAATTTTCTCTCAACATCGAGACTAATCCCAACAAATCATCAAACAAAAATTCACCTTTAAAGTGAATAAGCGTGAAATTCAATATTCAAACTCCAGCCCTTAGTATAATGTATTGTTCTGACCAACAAAACTAGAATCACAAGAATTACTTTCTCAAGTTTTAAAATATATCTTTTAATAGTTACTTTGTTCTTTAATTAACATTTATTTATATTATCCACAAGTCATAGTTCAATTAATAAAAATATCAAAATTATTAGAATGAACGCGTGACCTCGGATCGAACTCGATACCATCCATTTATTTGTTAGCTTATTTTGGTTACGTTTATTTGTTAGCTTCAATGATTATTTGTAATATTTCTATCTATAAAAAAATCATTTATTGTTTTAGTGATTTTACTATGTATGTATGATGAATATGAATGTATTATTCCGATAAAATATTTGGCAGGAAAAACAGAAAATATACTGAATGAAAATAAAAAGAAAAAGAAAAATTGGAGCTGAAAAGACAAAGAAAGTAAGTAAGTAACCATTCCACAGAGAACGAAAGAGAAGAAACCTATTCCACAGAGAAGTAAGCATTCCATATACGAATAACACGAAGAAATGAGTAAATGAGAGATATTCTCCAATGCTGACGTCGATGATAACAACTACAAATGGGGGAAAATCAACATTTTGAATCATGTTATTAAACCTTTACCCCCTCTAATCGCCTCCCCACTTCCTTCTATGTATGATCTTCTCCTTAATGCTTCCACCTCACATCTTTTTCAACCTCAAGGTACTCTCATTCTCATTATTGAATTCATTAATATTATAATTTAATTTAATTTTTATTTCTTCGTTTTATAATGATCATGATAACAATTGATTAGTATCAAATGATAATATGTGTTACCGCAGTCGCCCCAAATATGTTATTTTATAATGATTTTTATTTCGATTATGAACATGGTAATGAATAATGAGTGGATGTTGCTGCTAGTGTGGGATAATATATGTCCTGGTCCATGAGGCACGTATACGGATACGAACACTGACACGTCGACACCGCTAATAATTTAAGAAAGGGTTAATAGGTCTTTACCCCCCTGTAATATAGGTCATTTCCGGTTTTCCCCCCTGTAAATTTTTTTTTTTTGATTTACCCCCCTGTAAAATATTTTTTTTGATTTACCACCCTGTAAAATATTTTTGTTTTAATTTACCCCCTAATAGGCCAAACAAAAACGAAAAATTCTTGAAAAAATAAAATAAAATAGGTTTTTGTTTGGTCTATTAGGAGGTAAATCAAAACAAAAATATTTTACAGGGGGTGAATCAAAAAAAATATTTTACAGGGGGAAAACCGGAAATGACCTATATTACAGGGGTAAAGACCTATTAACCCTTGATTTAAATATGTACTTAATTTAATTTATAGGAATTGTCAATTTTACCATAAACGAAACAAGGATTTGAATCCTGTTATGTTTAAATCTCAGAACTAAAACTCAATTAACTCTATTATATGCTTCTTAAAAAAATTCTGAGATTATTAACACAAACCATTTTTGTTTAATTCGTCACATTGCACTTGAAGTTCCTAGAATGATGCATCATTGGGCATTGGCTGTTTGATTCGTCACATCCTAGTCGCGATTAATGTAATTATTTTCACAAAACATACCTTCTTATACATAGTGGGACCATTAGGAGGGCCAGACAGTGACAATTTCAACTTTTTACAACCGATTGTGACCATGCATGGCTAAAGGTACACAGTAAACTCGTGGACTTTGCTATAACTGCATGTGTGTACTAACCCAAAATTTACCCTGACATTAACCTCGGATTACAGTAATGTAAATTTCACACAGTAAAAAAAACCTATAGCTAGATGTCAGTTACACAGCTAAACTTTGAAACTAGACTAGTACTATTTCATGCATGTTGCACTGTCTCAGCCGGATTATTATTTAAATAAACATAAATAGGAGTACAAAGAGGTGAAAACATTGATGGCAAGGAAAATAGTCAGAATTACTACTACTATATAAATGACTCACTGATCAAACATCCACATGACCCGTCCTTTCTTGCTGTGTCAGTGGTTTGGAGACCTATGAACCAACTACCAAGGACCCCCTTCCCAAACAAACCCTACAAACTCACTCTTTGGCACAACCATTATCCACCTGCTTGCTGGTTTCTCATTGGATCTTTTTTTTAACGAATAAATGGCTATTTTAGACACTTTTTTTTTTTTTTATTTAAAGAATGATATTTAGATAACCGATCTGAAACAATTTTTAGTGATAACTTTTTTTCTCCATTTTTATTGGACAATAACAATAGAGAAAGAAAAAGAAAGAGAGAAAATAAAAGTATAATAAAAGTATTTTTTATCACCAAAGTTGTTTAAATATCATTTCTCTTTTGTGATTATTTTATCCATAGCTCTTTTTCAATTTTACAATTAAATTTACATATAGTTGTAAGAAATTTGAAAACTAACTATCTATTTACATTATTAATAAAGTTGTTTATTTATAACATAATACAAAAGTACTATAACTATGCATCTTCAATAATAAGTTTGAGATTTTGAAATGTGTTATTTTTAAGATTTTAAATTTGATTATTTCTAATGTCAATTGAATAAGTTAATTTGATTTTTTCAAAAAAGGAAAAATTATTTAGGTCACAAATTTAGATAAAAAGTAAAGGTCGCATGGCAATTTAATCATACTTTCTTACTTTTTTTTGGGTTTGATAAAAATATTTTACAACTAAGTTATAATTTTTGAAAACGTCTTCCATTGTGTCAATATGATATGTCTTCATGAACTTTGCTTAGTTGATCTGAACAATGCATAATATATGCAAGGTTTAGAGTTCAAACTCCGGTCACCACAAAAAAAAAATGATATGATATTTTATGTATTTGATAAAAAAAAAAATATAGTAGACATGGAGATAATTGGTACATGTACTTGTCTACCTAGAGATTATAGACATGTATACGACTGTTGTTATTTAGTGGTTACACAGATATAGGCCCGAGTACTGGTATTATAGTATTCTACCTATACCCTAACCGTTGACATCCGGGATTACCTGCTGTAACTACATTAACGCAGTAACGGTTATGGACCATCCGATAAAAAATTAACGGTTGAGATCAAAACAGTGTGAAGCTGTAAGTAAATCTGAACCGTTAGATTGTATTTCAAATGTCAAGATTGTGTAGTGTGTAAAACTGCGTGAGCAACTACAGCAAGAAATCTGGATCCTTGACATCCCTACTCGTAAACCAACTTTTATTGATAAAGAAGGTAAAACAATTTTAAAAAATTGGGGAAAATAATATTTTTATTAGTTAAATTCGTATAGTGGCCATTTTACAGCTATGACGGAGGGGATTTAATTTTTAAACTTTAAGTTTACAATATTCAACTCTTAACATTGAATTAGCACTTAAAGTTAATATTGATATTTTTTATTGTGGAGGTATAGGAGGGTTAGTTATTTTGGAAAGAAAAAAAAAATACGATAACAATAAATTATAATAATTTTGTGTAAAATGATTTTTTTTAAGGTTTTTGAATTAGCACCTAAAATTAATATTAACATTTTTTTATCAAAAACTAAGAGGGTTTGCATCGACAGATTTACAAATATGAAAACTAATTTAATCAATTTTCTTAAAAATATATATTTTTTCTCCTTCACAAAAATATACAAAACATCCAAAAATATATATATATATATATATATATATATATATATATATTCTTTTTAAAAAATTTAGTTCAAATCAGTTAAGTTATTCATCTTAAATATCTTTATATATAGAAGAGCAATATACATATTTCAAATTTCAATTGTTGTTAATAATTTCATAGACCAAAATGCATATTTAGTCGTGTTTTCCTTGACCTATCATAAACTGATTTGCCAAACCCAAGGATTAGCAAGGGTGAAAATTGCTTTTCTAACATCAAAAACTTCATATTGAAACATAGAAATGACCAAATTACCCCCAACAGTATTTAATTGCCTCTGGCTTTGCTTCCGACTGTGATTTTACGTATTTCGGTCAAAAAACCAAAATAAATCGAAATTTATTCAGAATTCTACGAAACTTTACTGACACCTCTATAATAATACATATAGATGATGTGAAAAGTTTCGTAACATTCTGAATAAGTCTCGATTTTTTTTTTCCGACCGAAACGCGCAAAATCTTAATTGAAAAAATAAAAAAATCGAGACTTATTCGGAATGTTACGAAACTTTGCACATCATCTATATGTCTTTTTATATAGGTGTCTATAAAATTTTGTAGCATTTCGACTAAGTCTCGATTTATTTTGATTTTTCGGCCGAACCATGCAAAATCGCAATTTTTTCAAATGCGAGTCCGAAAAAGTGTCCTAGACGTTGAAATTTTTCACGATTTTTTGCAATCATGTTTAGAACAAAAAAGTAACATCTTCCACCAAAAATTTGAATTTTTCGACAAGGGACAGATTAAATATGAATTTTTAACGCGCCTAAAATTTAAGACACAAAAACATCAACCTAAAAATTGAATTTTAAGCTATTTTTTTGCAGATACCTCTATAAAAAGACATATAGAGGATCTGCAAATTTTCGTAGTATTTCAACTAATCCTCAATTTAATTTGAATTTTTTACTGAAACGTGTAAAATTGCAATATTTTTCCAACTGCGCAAAAGTTATATAGAGGTTGAATTTTTTCATTATTTTTTGCACACATATTAAGAACATAAAAAAAAACATTTCCCGCAAAAAATTAGAATTTTTCGACAACGGATAGATTAAATATGAATTTTTAATGCGCCAATAATCAAGAAATAAAAACGTCGACCTAGAAATTGAATTTTGAGCTGGTTTTTTTGCAGACAACTCTAAAAAAATATATATAAAGGGTTCGTAAAGTTTCGTAGAATTTTGAATATGTTTCGATTTATTTTGATTTTTCGACCGAAACGCGTAAAATCACAACTGAAACTGCACTTAAGTGCATCAAAGCCAGAGGCAGTTAACTGCTGCCGGATATGTGTAATTTGGTCATTTCCATGTGTCAATATGAACTTTTTGAGTCAAAAAAGCAATTTTCAGCATGGGTTGAGGAGGGTTCATTTTGTTCTCTCTCAATTTTTTTTAAAAAAATAATAAATCATTATGGAGTAGGGGTACGAGTGGAGAATATCTAGATTTTAAGTTTAAGTTGAATAAAAAATGGAGATGAGAGTGTTCTTGACAAATGCAATGCCAACAAATTCAACCACTAGGAGTAGATATCTTCTAACTGGAAAATCGAGGTGAGAGAGGTAACAGGGTTGGTGTGAGTGTGGTACCTTCCCAAAGGACAGAGTCGCAAAGAGAGACATTTGACTGGTAGTGTGGTGTGAGTGTGTCATCTATGAGTCAATATTTTCGACCCGCACGATTAATTTTGCTGCAATTATCTCATTGCCGTTCGTTCGGCTTCAAATTCAATTCAAGGTGACGACGTTTTTAGAACTTCTGTTCTCTTCTAGTATAAAGTTTAATTTTCATTGGCTTCATTTTTCTCAACAATATAAAATTTAGGGATAGTATTAACTTGTACCTTTATGGCACATGTTAAGAAACTAAAAGAAGAAATGTTTTCTAAAATTTTGTGCATTCAATTCATAAAAAAGTTAAAACCAATAAAATATTTCTATATTTGATTCATTAACTTGTGCCTTAAAATTTCCTAAAATTTATACACAAATACAATGCATAATACTTACTAAAAAATGAAAAGTTTCTTACATTTGAGATCGGATGGAGTACATGGTTGAAGTTTGAACACAAACACACCACCTCTCATCTTTTTAAATTGGGTTAATAGGTCTTTACCCCTATAATATAAGTCATTTCTGGTTTTCTCCTCTGTAAAATATTTTTTTTGATTTACCCTCTGTAAAATATTTTTGTTTTGATTTACCCCCTGATAAGCCAAACAAAAACCAATTTTATTTTTTTTTTCAAGAAATTTTCGTTTTTGTTTGGCCTATTAATGAGGTAAATCAAAACAAAAATATTTTACATGGGGTAAATCAAAAAAATATTTTACAGGAAAAAAACCAGAAATGACCTATATTACAGGGGGTAAAGACCTATTAATCTTTTTAAATTCGTACATCGTTTGTAAAACGGTTAAAATATTTTGGTCTATGTAAGTCAACCGGCCAAATTTGCCAGAACATGTATAGTTTATTTAAGCCTTACAATTTACTCTCTCCAATTATGTTTTTTTTTTATCCTTATAAATATATAAACTTTTCATTTTATTTCTTAAATTTTCGTTCAACTTTTAGTCTATAAAATTTTCAATCACCACTTTTGATCCTTGTTTTTAAATAAACTTATATGTAGACTTTATATTTAGGGTTTTGCTAACCAGTGCCCTAAGGGCAAAAGTTAAGGATTATGGCACTGGTTAAGGATGTCAAAAATAGAAAATTTTCATTAAAAATAACAACTTTTTGACTTTCATAAAGTTAAATATTCCACTTTTCATCAATTTCCAATGTATAATTTCTATATTAATTTTCTTAACTAGTGCCCTTATATTTTCAATGTATAGTTTCTATATTAATTTTCTCTTATATTTTTGTATAAAATTTTCTCACAAAACATGAGTTGATATAAAATAAATCTCTCACAAAAAATTAGAATTTTTTAACAAAACATGAATCAAATATATTCTTGTATAGTTTTATCCGTTAAAAATTTATATTTAATTCATAATATGAGTTGATTTAAAAGTAGGGACTAAAAAAGGTGATTGAAAATTTTATAGGGATTAAAAGTCGAACGAAAATTTTAAAGAGATTAAAACAAAAAGTTGATATATTTATAGAGATAAAAAACATATTTAACTAAAAAAAAACATACAATTATAGTTAGAACAATATAAACGAAGGGTATAATTTAAAGATAAAAGTCAACACTACACACACATGTATTGGTTAGTGTGAATCAAATTGTCATCTAGATTGCAAATGAATATATAAATCAATCGAGTCGAGTAAGAATGCAATATTGCAAAACTCACACACCTATCCTCATTAAATATTTTTGAATTATCCTTAAAAAAAAAAATCTTTGAATTAAACGAAATGTATGTTAAGAATACTATCATTAAATTAAATGATTCAAAAAGAGTTTACAATGAAACTTTCATATTTAAATAAATGTTTAAATAAATCTTACACGTACACATCATTCTTTCAATCATTTTTAAATATTAATATCTAATAAACATTTATTTTTTTAGGAATGTCTATTTAACTATTATATATATGAATGTTGCTAAAATATCTTTTGTGTACGGTTGTGCCTCCATGATTTTCTGCTCCTCAACATTTCAAGTTAACCTAGCTTTTCTTTCAAAAAAAAAAAGTTAACCTAGCTTTAGCCCGTGTATACACCGTTTGTTTGGTCGTTGCCCTTGTTTGAGGGGACAACACTCAACCACTGCAAAATTTAGTTAAGTTTTATTTCTACAATTTATTTGGATCACATGTGTTATTCAGTTAACGTAAAACTCAATTCTTTAATTTTAGGGCTCAAGTTTGTTTGAAATTTGAACGAGTTATAAGTTGTTTTTGTCAAACAATGGCAAATCTAAATCATTTCATTAGAAATAATATATAGAAAGAATACATGTTCAAATATCATAGAAAATGCCTTCAAAAAAATATCATAGAAAACGTGGGCATTAACCATCATGTGATCACCCTGGCTAGAAATTAGTTTCATTAACATTGTTTTTTTAACAAGGCTTCGTCCAACATGTGCAACATTGTACGTGTTAAAATAATTAATAGCAGTAATTTTTTTTTTTTGAAACAACAACTATTTATTCAAAAGTTTTATATTTAATATTAAATGTCCAAATTTCAATGCAAAATTTCTATATTAAATTTCTTAACATGTGCAAATTTACATATGATAGAAAAACCATTTTAGTAAACTCAACTGGAGAGTTCATCAACATAGTCTATGATATTTTTACACTAGTAAATGTGTAAAATTATCCTTGAAAATAGAAGGGGGTCTATAAAAAAAAATTGAACTTGAGAACAAAGAAGAGGAATTTTGAGGGAGAGTAGGGATGTCAATGGGTATCCGCGGGTATGGGTAGTATGATATCCGTCCCCGCCCTGTTGGATAAATATGGTACCCGTACCCGTCCTCATATCCGTGCGGGTATCTCTATACGGGTAATCCACGGGTATTTAGATACCCGCAGATATCTGCGGGTACCCATGGATTTTTGATTATTTTTTTTTGTACAAAGAAAAATTCAACTTTTAATTACTTGCAAAATTCAACTTTTAAAGATCCATACATAACATATTCCATTCAAATTTCATAATCCATACTATAACCATAATCCAACAAAAATCGGGATTCTTACATAATCCCAAGCAAATTCGTCATACCATAATAGATATGATTCTTACACAATCCATGCAAATTCTTGAAGTAAAATAAAAAATAAAAACATCCAAAATCCACATCCAAACTCTTATATATATATATACATGGATATTTTAGTAATTTACATAATTTATTAACGGGTACGGATACCCGCGGACACGGGTATCATCATATCCGTGTCTGTGTCCATAAATTAACGGGTAGTTAAATACCCGTTTAGCTACCCGTCCCGTGCCCATGACGGATTTTATCCGCGGATACCCGCGGGCACGGATTTTTTTGCCACCCCTAGGCGAGAGGCAGAAGTAAGGTGTGGGAAAAATAAAAATTCATTTTATCAAATACGAGGTTAATTTTAACCTAACATAAACTTAAGATATAAACTAGACTCTAACCCGTGCGATGCACGAGTTTTGTATATAAATATCATATTGATTGTACATTCAATACTATGCTATGAGACGACTACAAAAAACAACAAAAAAATGCAAAAATTACACTAATTTAAGTTATTAACTTTATTTTCTTACCAAATAATATTACCCGGTTGTGTTTTTGAATTTTTTTTTCTCAATCTTCATATTAGATTACATTTATATTAAAAGAACAACTAAAATAAACAAATTGAAAATAGTAAACATGTTTGAAAAGTCAAAGGGAGAAAACAAAGTAATGTTATAATCTAGTGTAGTGATTTTTGCAAATAAAAAGTCAGAATAAATAACTTCAAGTAATATAATATATGAGAAACAAAGAGGCTGACAAAATTACACTAAAAAGTGAGGTTTCTAAGGACAAAATTATCATCAGAATCAGTCAAATTATCAACAATTTAAAAAATGCAACTTTAATATCGTAACACGTAGTAAGCATACACCAAGAAACTGATTCTAACCGCAAGGGCCGTTAAATCTATAAAATTGAAAAGGAAAATGAACTTTTACGTGGTAACCGAAAGAAGAAGAGATATGAAAAGAAAATTTTATGTGGTAAATGACAGAAAATAATAACAACAACAATCAAAATAACAATCAAAATAGTAGTAATAATAATAATAATAATAATAATAATAATAATAATAATAATAATAATAATAATAATAATAATAATAATAATAATAATAATAATAATAATAATAATAATAATAATAAATACTGCCATCAATAAAGGAACGGTAAGAATGAAAAGAAATTGCTATCAGAAAAGGAACCGCTAGGGTGTTTGCGGCTTTAAAAAAATATTTTTGTACGGTATATCAAATTTGGAAGCAACAATATTTCAATAAAAAAGGAAGTGGCTTAGTGGTGAGACTTGTAAAGTGTAGCCAAATAGTACGTGGTTTGAATCCTTGGAAAACTTTTTTTTTTCTTCATAAAAATTGTTCTGACCCACCAAAAATGGTGGGATTAGGGTTAGGTCAGACTGTCTAACATTTATATATACTAGAACTATATATGACCTGTGCTGACGCACGAGTCTTATTTTCATGTAGAAACTCACAATATCACCTGAGCCTATATTATACCATAGTAGAATCAGCCGTAATAAATATAACAATAATCGTAAAATACAAATGAAAAAGTGTTACTGTGTCAATCAAAATATTTCTTACGGTTGGAGAATTTTTGCACAACATCATTGCACAATTATCACCGCCGTCATTTGTTAATTATTATGCTTTACAAAACATCTATAAATGCCATCATTTGCTAATTATTATATTTTACAAAACAGTTATAATGAAAAAATTAACCATTAAATTGAAAAAATGTCATCATTTGCATTTGCACCATTGACAAAAAAATAATAAATTAAATCATGCATTTACTCCATTTACACCATTTTAAAAACAGTTATAATGTCATCATTTGCTCCATTGACCCTAAAAAATTATGCTTAAATAGTGCATTTCCTCCATTTACCTCATTTACAAAACAGTTATAATGACATCATTTAAAGGGAGGGTAAAATGATCAATGGTTTAATGTGTAATATTCATTTAAAATATTAAAAAATCTTTTAAATGCTTATGAAATACGCAACTCCTTGCGAAAACGATTCTATTATACTTACGTGTAAATAGTTTTATGACATGTTTAAATCTTACATCAGGCACCCAAACTGATACCATAAAAATCACGCAAGGATTTTCATCCCTTGGAGAAAAACACAGACCCATCAATTCTTTCCACCAACACCTCGAACTGATTGCTCTTTGCATCAATCAAAGTCGCAAATCGTTGAACTTGGTCCCCAAAGTCGTTCGTGAACATGTTAGGTAGCATAACAGCTCCCTGATTCAACAACAAAAATGATTAGAACTATTACAGATAACAATATTAAACAAAAAAATGAAACATGTCAGACAAAATCATCTTCACCTCTTCAACATCATACCCGACTATGTATGTCCTAAACTTCACATAATACTTGTTGACAACACTTTCAAAGGATGAAGGACGATTTTTGAGCAAAGGACCTGCAACATCATAAAGCTTTAAAAAAATAGGAAACGATATTGAAAACATACGTCGTGATTGTGAGAAAAACTAACCATATCACCTGTCAAGCAGTGATAGGACAAAAGAGTTTCAATACCACGACCCTCCGTTTCTTGAATCAATGATAGAATAATGGAAGAAGAAATGAGGTTGAATCAATTAAACAATTGCGGTAATGATAATATAGGCTGATTTTAATTTGCAACCCTGCGGTTTTTTTTAAGGAAATTTGCAATCGTGTGTTATTAATGCCAGTTAATATATAATTGATTGAAAAATATTCTACAATCATACCAAAAAGATATTCAACATGCAAAATATATGGAGAACCTTAAACATGATGTCATCCAAATTTGACTTGAAACATATTATTTTAATTTGCAACCGTTTTTTTTTTCTGAAGGAAATTTGCAACCGTGTATTATTAATGATAGTTAATATATAATTGATTGAAAAATATTCTACAATCATACCATACAGATATGCAACGTGCAAAATATATGGAGTACCTAAAATATGATGTGTTTGACTTGAAACATATTTTTTAATCTGCAACCGTGTGTTATTTCTTTGAATGAAATTTGCAACCGTGTGTTATTAATGTCAGTTAATATATTATTGATTGAAAAATATTTTATAATTATACAATACAGATATGTAACGTGCAAAACATATGGAGTACCTAAAATATAATGCCATCCCAATTTAACTTGAAAAAATTTAATGACAAACAATTTGAAATAAAATGAATTTATTGCGTGTTAAAGGGATGAGGAAGTCAAATACGTGAATTAATTGCGTTGGAATGAGAGGGAAAAAGCTAGGAATAAATTCAGATCGATTGATTAGAAAATGCTCTCACATTTGAAATGAAATGAATTTATTGCGTGTTAAAAGGGTGAGGAGGTCAAACCTGGAATTGCTGGGTTAAATTTAAGGTTAGGGTTAACTTGACGAGACGAGCTTTAGTAAGTAAGATTACAAAGGAATGATAGGATATGACAACTAAAGGAAACAATTTAATCTCATTGATGTATCAAATGTACTCATAAGAATTAAATACGATAGAGTTTATTAACATATCCCTTCACTGTATCATGATCATTAAACAATGCATATCGTCATCAGAGCCGTTCTTTGAGGAGTGTAAGGAGTTCAGCCAAGTTGGGCCTCCCAAAGTGATGAGTCTCAAGAAAAAAATTATTGCTCAATATCCCCACCCCCACTCAAAAAAGAAAAATAAACATGTTTCATGTTTCAATTTCTATGTAAAAAATCATGTTCCATGTTTCTATTTTGAAGTTAAAAAACACGTCTTTAGTAAAAATAATTGTTAATTTTTATTTCAGTGGATATGTTATTTTCAATTTAAATAGAAGATTAATCTTTTAAAAAAATTGTGCGATTTTTTATTATAGACTTATTTTTACTATGAGAGTCGAGCCTCCAGTTTCACAGGCATGACCCTGATCGTCATAGGACATGTATAAGGTGCTAAGCTTAATAATCTACTCCATCTGAAATGAAATATAACAAAAAAAAAGTAGTTGAAAACTTTATGTATATGTTGATTAAATTTTAAGGGAAATGCTAACCGGTGCCCCCAGGACACTGGTTAAGGATACTAAAAAGGGAAATTATATAGTAATTATTACATTGAAAACTGTGTAATTAATCCATAAATAAGTCAACAAAATTTCCTTTTATGGTAATAAATTCCTTTCTTTGTATGCTTAACCAGTGCCCCGAGGGCACCGGTTAGCATGACCCAAATTTTAAACCATATAATTAGCTTTTCAATTATCACTTTTCTTTTCCCTCAAAAAAAAAATTATCACTTTTCTTTATATTTTAATTGTCAACCCAATTAAGGAATGCACATCATAGTATCAGTTTGAGTACCGAGATAGTTACGCATTCTTCTTCCTTTAGGGTCCGTTTGGTTCGAGAATTAGGAGGGGAGGGGAGGGGAG
>Ga0315914_1008610_pt1 | contig 13505 bp, 6 predicted proteins | sample MpolenodulesMG_FD_203920 | JGI IMG/M metagenome (GOLD analysis project Ga0315914, IMG submission 203920) | Medicago polymorpha root nodule microbial communities from Los Angeles, California, United States - elongated nodules | ecosystem: Host-associated > Plants > Roots > Nodule | place: USA...
AAACTTGCTTGTTTAAAAATGGAATTTAAAGTGATAAAAAGGAAAAGAAAAAAAAAGGACCTATTTTATCTACATTTTTATTGATTTGGAAGGACTAGGTTTGTTGCCTACGTACCTGTGAGAGATCAAAACCTTGTAGTTCGGGGTAGAAATTGACGTTTGATTGGTTGTGTGTTTTTTATTAGTTTTGAAAAAGATTTTAAAATGAAAAAAAAACCAAGCGACAAAAATAAATTTGTTTGTGTTTTTTATATTAAAGGAAAATGACTTGAAATATGATTAAGATTGATTGCAATTTTGATTTATGAAAGGATAAAATAAAAGGATCACTTGATTTAAAAACCAAGATTTATTATGAGAAAAAGTTCTTTTGTGATTTTTGGTTATTAATTAGAACATAGAATAAACTAGTGTGACAAAGAAAATAAAAGCGCATGGATTTGTAGTGACGTTGGATCACTACATAATCTCTAACCTAATTTTTTGCATTTTTTGATATATAAAGCGGTAAAGAAATAAAAGATACACACATTTTTCTCATTTATGATTTACATTGACTTAAAATATATTCTAAGGGCTATGCAATGAAATAAATGACAAAATTTAAAAATGCAGGATGATATGATAAACAATAAAATAAGAATGCAGAATAAAAATGCATGATAAAATAAAATAAAAAGGAAAAAAAAAGGCTGGGGATTCAAAATGGGCCGTTGATTTGATCCACGGCCCTGATCAGATCAAGAGGCAAATGTTGCAGGCTGTTAGATCAAAATCAAAGGGTTAGGAAGTCGAGGGTGCATGCTAGAACATACACCGCGCCACACTGGATTCCACTTCTTCTCTTCCTCACTTCTTCTTTCTCGTTTTCTTTCTTCTTTTTTTCTTTTACAACAAAAAAAAGGTACCTAAATAAACAAAAAAAGAAAAAGGTTGAACCTTTGTTGGATCCGGTTCGTTGTAAGGTCGATTTGGATTTTGTATGAAGGTTTGCGATTGGAATTTGTGAGGGTTTGGAATTGGTACTGACTGTAAATTGGTTATTGAGGCTGTACGGTTTGCTGGGTTTTTGATGATTGAATGTGCTATAAAGGAAACGCGTTTCTGTTGAAAATCTGACGCCCCCTACTATCACAAGGAGCATACACATTGGCCAAACAGAAGTCCACATTATTCTTTAGGAACGAATCAACTCATTTCTATTTGTTGTTGATAACCTTGCAAAAAAAATTAACCCAGTCAAAGATGGAACCGCTTTGCTTCTCTTAGATTATCGGCTTTTACTAGTCCCAACACGTGACTTTGACATGCCTTCCCCCTTAATGCACTCAGCCACAGGCTTAACAGTAGGAATACTAGAATTTTCTTTTAACACAACTTGCTCGATAGCCCCTTGAGTCGAAGTAGAATGTTGATTCACAGTATCACTTTCAACAACCTTTCTTCATTTGATTTCAAAACCCAGTCATCTTGTCATTTGGGTTTAGACGACCTCTCTTTTTTCTTCGTGATATTGACCACATTTCTGATCCCTATTTGTATTTTAGTGGGTTGGTCTGGTATGAGAAGTTATGTAATTGTTGAACAGGTGCATCCACTAACGGTTGATCTTCTTGCATACACGCGGGAGCCAAACACTGTGACTTATTATCATCTTCACATTCGACTAAACAAGCATGCTCAGTGAAACCAACTTCAATTCCTCAATAATACGAATTGGGTACAACCGTCCATAAATCCACACATTTTCAACAACATTTAATTCATTCAACAAAGGAGTATCAATTAAAAATCGAGCATAATTCATCCTCTCTTTGTTGATAGTACTGTCATCAATTTTGAGAAGTCTACCTTGTGTTGCAGCCAACTCTAAAAACAAAATACTATTCCAGGCATGAAAATACTATTTCATGCAAATATTCATTGAAAATTTTGAATAATACACATGAGTTGATTTAAAGTAGGGACCAAAAGTGGTGATGTAAAACTTTTAGAAGAGAAAAAGTTGAAGGAAAATTTTAGGGGGCTGGAGCAAAATGTTTGAATTTTTATAGGGACTAAAAATATATTTAACAATAATAATGTTTAGGTGTAAACAAAACTATAAACTATTTTATTTTACAAATTAATTCTTCTTTATTTTGCTGGTGTCGGGTCTCGAACCAAGTTTCTATAGGTTGAAGAGAGAAACTCTCAACCAAGTGACTTCTCGGGAGACGGGCTAATTCTTTTTTATTTAACTAAATAATCAAATTTTTCAAATAACTATAATTTTATATATAAAATAATAATAAAAAGTTTTTGTGTAACATATTTTCTCTTCCAAATTTAGTTAGCATTTGCCTATTTTCATATATCATTTTTTAGAAATTGAATAACTTAATTATGAAATAATCAGATAAAATTTTACACTTCAATTATTTTTATCAATGAAATGAGAAAAACAAGAATTATGTTATCAGGTGCATAATGTTGTTTTGCAGGAAAATACTATTGACAGGTGGAGGTGGAGTCTGGATCCTATTCATGGCTATTCCGTGAAGGGAGTTTACACTTATCTGTCGACAGCAAATGTCCTTGAAGACCATGGTGTGTCAGTGTTTGAAGGTGTGTGCCAGAAACAAGTCCCCTTCAAGGAGTCAGTGTTTTCTTGGCGACTGCTTCGTAATCGATTACCAACTAAAGACAATCTCATCCAAAGAAGAATCATTCAGCATGATAATGTTCTCTGCATAGGTGGGTGCGGTTCAGGTGAAACTGCAGATCACATTCTCTTTCAGTGTGATTATTTTAGCATGGTGTGGCATCGTATTTATCAGTGGTTAGGCATTTCTTTCACGGCTCCAGCGTCCGTTACAGCCCATTTTCATCAGTTTGGTCACTTAGCAGGGTTACCGAGAGTGACATATTCCTATTTGACAGTAATTTGGCATGCTAGTGTCTGGACTATTTGGAAGGAATGAAATAATAGGATCTTCAACCAGAGGTACGGCGAATTGGATCAGTTAGCAGACAGCATCAAACTTTTGTCTTTTTCTTGGCTAAATGCGAAAATGCCTACTCTCGCTTTCAATTATAATGACTGGTGGCGGCATCCGTTGATTTGTATGGGTGCTCTTGTTTAGTTCTTTTTTTGTACACTCTTCCGTTGTGTTATTTTGTGGGAAACAGACTTATAACTGTGTATTTTGGTGGGTGGTTCTTCTTTGCATACCTTGTGCGAGGTGAATCATCTCTTGTGATTTAATATATTCCATTTTGGCTTGTCAAAAAAAAAAGAATTATGTTATCTATACTTATATAAAGAGAATACATGAGTTTTGAGCTAGATTTTTTCTTATCTATATTACCCTTCATTTAAACTATTTTATTTATAATGTTAACATTTAATATATTACTTTAAATTTTAATTAAAAAATTAAATCCCATTAAAATAGGACTATTGCATTACAATAGGAACAATATTATCTATACTATATAGGCTTAATAGCAATTTTCGCATCCTAACTTTCACGAAGTTGCGATTTTGGCCCCCTAAGAAAAAAAATACAAAACCGACCCCTAAGTTTTTGAATTGTAGCAGTTTTGACCTCTCAAGGCAAAAAAAAAAAAATAATAATAATAACACTTGGCACCTCACTTAGGGTGTCACGTCAGCGTAGACCGAGTCAAAATTGCTCTTGGGGGTCAAAACTGTCACACGTGCAAAACTTAGGGGGCGGTTTTTTAGTTTTATTTCTTAGGAGGCCAAAATTGCAACTTTAGAAAAGTTAGGGGGCTAAAACTGCTATTAAGCCTACTATATATAAGGGGGTAAAGATTTTGGACTAATTTTTTTATCATTCCAATCATACCTTTAAACAATTTTTCATATATTAATGTTATATTATCGATGTTATTAAAAAAGGTAAGAATTTATATTATATTTGTTAAATTATTATTTTCATTGAAAAAGATAAACAGGGTTTGTTTATTTGTTACAATTTAAATGTTTTATTTTAATAAGGCAAGAGCAAAATGACATCAAAAAGAGTGACTCTCAACTAAGTTAGTGCCCAACTATAATCATTTGTCAAATGCTCTTAAATATTATTAAAAAAATGAAAAATTACACAAAAGTTGAGGGGACATAAACATAACCTAAAAAACCACACAAGTGTGTAAGTCGACCCCAAACGGGTGCTACAAAAATTAAAATAACACACAAGTGTATCAACCTCTAATTAATCCTAAAGCTAATTAAAGGTCTTCGATGCGGTGATTGAACCGTCAGTCAACACTGAGGTGGTTCAAGCAATAATGGCATCAAGCTAAACGACCCTTTCGAGCCCCACAATCCAAACCAAACAAAGTGTGACATATCTTAAGCTGGTGTATGAATCGTCTACCAACACAAAAACCAATCAAGATCCATCCCAGACGTTTACTATCACAAGAGACAGAAAATTCTTCTTGCCATTTCTGACATACAGTTTGAATTCAGCCTCACGACCAAATCGACTTTGAAGACGAAACCATGTACTAGTATACTAAAAATTCATATCTCTAGATCAAACCAATTCTCGGATACTAGTTGTTGGAAGTTTGGGAGAGCGTCGAGATCAACAATAGACTAATGATTCAGAACCACTAAGAATCGAACACCACACATCATCACTAAGACCTTAAAGCATTTGATATATAAGTCACTACTCTTATAGACCGAACACTTAACTCATTTATAATTCATATGAGATTAACCACTAACACTTGACTCAACACATAATTTAACTAAGACGTCAAAATTCACATGTAATCTCTAAAATGTAGCGAAATTGCATTGTTCATCTTTATTTTACTTTGAAACAAAAACACAAAAATGAAGAGAATAAAAATGAAAAAAAAAATTATTTTGTAACCATCAAATAAGTTTTTTGATTTAATAAATTACTTGTATTATTTTATTAAGAAAAGTAAAATAAAATAAATTTTGAAAATACTTTTATACATTTATGTATTATGCACAAAAATTATGAAAATAATTTTAATAGAAAAATAAGATTAGAAAAAACAATAAAATAGTATACAATTAATTAACTATTATTGTCTTTTCATTGTTTTTCGTCCATTTTTTTCATTCATAATTTGGAAGGATTATTTTTATCATAGGTCCCACACATCAATGTAGAGCCTACAATATAAACTAATCCCCTCAAATTGAATATAAAACAAATAAATTTATAACAAATAACCTCCATAAAATAACAAGTAATTAATAATACAATAATTGATGTGGTATTTTCTATATTAATTTTTTTTTTTTTACCAATATTAGTTTTATATATTAACATTATTCTTTTATATAAGTTTTTACTCATATTTATATTTTGTATTGTCTATTAATATATTATTATTTCTAATTTATTAAATTCAAAATTTGTCTTTGAAGGAAATGAAAATTTTTATTCTCTTTGTTTTCTTTTTAATATTTTGTTAATTTTCGTTGATTGTAATGAGATACTCATTTTAATTTTTTTATCATATCTAATTTTTGCTTGAGGACATTGATGTTGTTTTATAATATTTTATTTTACTTTACTTTAATTTTCTCTCATATCAAACTACTAAATAATATTTTATTTTCAATTCAATTTTCTTCTTTAAATATATTTCGTCATCAATCAAACAAAAAACATATGAAGTAAATTGTCTCAATTTATTTTTCTCATGGACTAAAATTTATTTATATTTCCTCAGCTCTTAAATTGGGTCTCATAGTTTTTCTCTTTGAAGAAATTGAACATTACTCTAAAAATAAAGTATCAAAAGTAAAATTTTCTAGCAAAACTATCATCAACATCCACCATATATTACTCATTTCATTATCTAAAATGCATTATTTATTGGTTTGAAAAAAAGGGTTAGATTCTATATATTCCTCACCATATGCGTGGTCCTTTCTCCATGCTCTTATTGCTTACCATTTCACACTCTCTCACATAGTCAAAACTACTTAGACATCATTCATTTTCTCATTCTTACTTGTTTCCATTATCATATTTTAATTGAATAAAGATCTTCTCCATCTTTTAAAATAGGTTAAATATATCATTTAAAAAGATATGAACACAAAAAAAAATAGATAATATATCCTACTATTAAACGCATCTCATAATTATTTTATTTTTAAAAACATTTTTATATCTTTATCTATCTAAATAAATGAATATATTATCTTTCCTTCCAATTCTCTCTCACACACAACAACTAACAACATTGCATACATCACATATATTAATATATATAGTCATCACACACACATCCTTTTATTTAACATATATTGTTTTACTTTTAGCATCCTTACTCGGTGGAGTGAAGAGTGTTTTGTTCCCAAACAGAACACTGCAACAAGGTATTCCTCTCTTTTTTTCTCTTCCTTAAAATTTTCATTTTCTTCAATAATTTTTCTTCTTCTTACCCTTCATTGTTTTTCACTAGAAACATCAAATCAAGAAAGGGATTATGGGTCTTGGAAGATTGGTAGGAACACTAAAGTCCAAAATAAAATCATTGAAATTGAAGAAGCCTTATGATAAGATGGAGAAGAGTGAGAGTATGAGAGTGGAGATAAAGAGCAGAAAAGCAAGAAAGCTTATTGAAGAGACTCTCAAAATTGCTGATTCACCAAAGACTAAATCTTTCAACTTCTGATGTTACCTATCTACCTTAATCATGTTTGATGTATGTAGCAAACATCTTAAGGTTCTTTTCTTTTCTTTGTAATTTAATTAAATTTCAATAAGATAAACAATTAGCTTTTTCTTTAGCTTTTAGTCTTTCCACCAAGAACATGCATCCACCTAGTAACAAACTTAGTCTATGTTTTTACTTTCTTCCATCTAAAAAAACTTGGTCTATGTTTGGAATGACATCATAATTTTGTTAAAAAAACTTGCGAGAATTATGAATGCTCAATGTGATTCTGTAAAATTCATGGTCAATGTGAATATGAATTTTAGCATGGTGAATAGGACCGGTGGGACTATCATGGCCAAGTCAAAGAATAACTATTCATTTAATAGTAATTAATAAATGTAATTTTCAAGATTTAATATGACTGATCTATTGATCATATTGGAGAGATATTGGTGCAATACAATCTCGGTTTTATACGATCCTACTAAAAAAACAAAAATTAGTGAGGGATATTTAGTGAGAGAAAACGTGAAATTCCTCTCTAATTCCGTCACTAAATTTTGCGACCAAGAAATTTGTGAGGAATTTCATTTTTTCCATCACTAATTTCCCTCACTAATTTTGCTTTTTCTAGTAGTGCGAGACAATTTACTTTTTAGTTTTATCGAATAACTGATATATTTGGTTTATATCATAGACCATTATTTGATAAACCTAAAAAGGTTATTTTCTTCTATAATAAGAAACTGATGTATTATATGTTATATTTTGACACTTTTATTTATTTAATGCTCAAATTAGTGATTTTCTGATCTATTAAGCATATACATGAGATTGGTACTCCTATTAAGCATGCAAAGAACTTGCAATACATGGCTGAATTGGGTGTCACACTCCATATGCTTAGATAAAAATGGAAGCTGGTAAAAAATAGCATGGTAATAAAATAAAATGGAATAAAGAGTAAAAAATTGAGGGGAAAATATTTGTTTTTATTGTGAGTTGTGGATATTCATTCAGCACCGATCGTTTTCATATTTATTGCGTATTAACATCAGGTCTGTTTTGGTTGGACCATCTAGAAAGAAGAGTACAAGGGTAATTATGTCACATTAACTCTTATTTTTGGTTTATCACTGAATGGAAGAAATTAGAAAAACGTTTAAATACTTTGAAAATAAAAAGTTTGACATTTGACATTACATCAGCAAGTGTAGACATCTTAAATTTAATGGCCTAGATAGAAGTCTCATCAGTTTGGGAAGTGGTTAATGCTTAGATATGAGAATTAATGAAGGAAAAGAATATCCTACGAGGATTGTTAGATACTCTGTTTAAAAATGGATTACTATGGTTTAATTAAGAAAACTAAAAGATCGAAAGTTGTAGTTTGTTTGCTCCCTCCAAAGAATTTCTTCGATTTTTAGTTCTCTAAAAATTTTCAGTTCACGCTTTTGATGTCTACTTTTAATTTAGGTCATGAAACCCTAGTTTTAACAAAATATGAATTAAATATAAATTTGTATGCGTCGAAAACATAAAATTTTATATTTAATTTATGTCTTGTTACAAAAATAAATAATAATAAGTGAGAATATGTCGTACCGATCAATGTGAGGCTACGGCCTAGTTATGTAAGACTCGAAGTCAGACCTTTTTTTATTAAGATATTTTTAAAAGTTAATTTTTTTTTAAAAAAGGAAATAAAAGACAATAAAAATAAATTAAGAAGTCTTATGCCTAAATACCTCGAAGTTATCCGTAAGTAGAATATTATCTAATTGAGAAGAGGGAGAAATCCTCATGTTCAATGAGCCAACAATAGTAACATCAAACGAACTCAACCGATCAACACATTCGTTGTTTTCTCTTAAAGTATGAGTAAAAGAGACAACCCAAGAAAGAAAAGAGAGCTTCATATAATTAGGGAAAGTAAATTCGCACGGGGATGAAAATCATTTCTCTTAGTATCAACGATCAAACAAAAAGCTAACTAAAAGCCAAATTTCATGATGATAGGTCGGTAACCAAGATCTCAAGCCAATTGAAGGGCTCTTAAAATGGCTAAAAATTCAGCTAGTAAGTTTTGAGCTCTACCACAAGATCCATAAAAGACCAGGTTTATACTTGAAATTAAGGAAAATATGTTCACAAATGTCTTTAAAATATTGTTTAAAAAATCAAAAGAAGTGACTTTTGTAAATAAGTGATGTAATCATAACTTTAATAAATGTTTGACTTATATTTATAAAGACAAACTTTTCTTTTATGTATTTCTTTATCAATGTATTTGAAACACTTGTAAAGATAAATTTATGAAGGACTACAAGTAACAAGTCACAACATCTAGGCCTTTAATATTTTGATCAAGTCAAACTTAGTCTTCACAAAACCTAACTCATTTGGCCTATTCCGACTCTACACATGAGTTAAACATTAAACAAAACTTAAATATAGAATTTAGAGAATTTCTTGCATAGTCTCTTACTTAACATGTCATCTTTAGTTACAACCAACAAAAACATGACACATCATTTTTTTCTAAATTAAAAAAAATAAATGAAAATTAAAACAATGTTTCTCTTCCTCCGCTGATACACCGCCATATAGATAGTACTTTAGTTTAAGTCATTGTTGTTGAAAACTCCATTACCAACGAATTCGAAACTTCAAAATTGCCCAAATCATTGCTGCTCAAGCATGGATGATGCCTGTTATTTTTAAGTTGTTTGTAGACTTATCCTTCATTTTTAATTTTTTTTTCCTGTTGAAAAAACTCCATTGGCCTTTGAGATGTTTCAAACGTGACATTAACTCAGCCATAATGAATTAATAATTTGCCAAAAAATGGTCTCACAGTCATCAATTTTGGTGATAAATTTGCATTACCAACGAACATGGTCCAATTTGTCATGTGTGTTTTTGCTCTTTATGTGCTGGTGGTGGAAGTTTCCCGGAGGTTTTTAAGTGAGTGTGTGGTGGCCATACGGTTTTGAAGATGGTTTTCATAAATAATAGGAGAGAGAATCAACATGTTTTAATTTTTTTATTAAGTGTTCTGGTTTTTTCATAAATAATAGGTAAGAGACCATGCAAGAATTTCTCTAGAATTCATCCATTTTAAGGAAGTAACATACTAATTTAGGGTAACTTTTTTTTTAGGGACTAATTTAGGGTAACTGATCTTCTTTTTTTAAAAAAGAATTACTATTCGATATATTGTTTTTGAATTTAATATCTCTTGTTAATATCTTTTAATAGATAAATACTATCAATATAGCAGTTAAAATTTAGTTAGTAAAAATGTAATATTTTTTAAAGAAACTAGAGAGTAATTGTTGAAAATCTATAAATTTTTTGTTAACCTTCAAGTTTTTTTTTCTTTGGTGTAATTTATTAACCACTTGAATTTAACCAATTAATTTGTTGAAAATATAATAATGTATGATATATTATAAACTAAAATGAGATTGATGGGTATTCGTTTCCAATAACATGCAATCATAACTATTCAATTTTCCATATCACATATTATACATTTTTAAAACTACAATGAAAAACTGAAAAAGTTACACAATTGTTTTATGTCTTGCTGCCATTCAAAAATAAATAAAAATAAAACTGTTTTATGTCTTGTTATTGATTGTTGGTATAAAATAATTTTGCAGTTTCGGCACATTTTCTTTAATCTCATTTAAAGTTATCAAACTGAAACTTCACTGAAATAAAATTCCATTTGAACAAGTTACATGCTTTGTTGCAGCTAACACCTAACTAGCTGTAAAAGATATAATTAAGATATTAACCCATCAAAATGAACCACAGCAGTCCATAACTGAAAAGAGTATTGGTTCAATAGTCAAGAAGGAAGGTATGAAACCAAGTGTGAAATATCCCATATTAGGAAGGATGAGAAATAAATAACAAGAGATTAATAAGTAGTTATAAAGGTCAAGTAAAGAGTGTTGATTGAATTATAGATTGTGGGGCTGCAATACTCTCATTGTTTGTCATTTAAGGTTATACACTTTTTAAGAAAATAAATATACTTTTTTGAGAGGAAGAAAATAAATATACTTATTTTTAGGTAAAATAAATTTGTGAATAAAATGTATGAACAAAAAAAAATCATAATTGTGATAGGAGTTAGTGGAAAGCTAATTACCATAGTGCAATGGCTATACGTTTATTCTTTTTTAAATATTTTATTGATATTATTATTAATAGTATAATTATCCATTTTAATGATAGTTCAAGATAATATTAATTTTTCAGTGATAATATTACTTAAATAAAAGTAAAAATATTATATAAACAAAAATTATTAAAATGTAAAGGATAACTTAAAAAATAAATGGGGGAATAGTTAATTATAAAGCTAAAAATTAAATACCGTTATTACCAGTTAGTGTAGTGGGTAGCCACCACACAAAGAGAAAGTGAGATAATAAGGTTGAAAATGTCTGATGTGGAAATTGGCTACATGTGAACCATATGAGATGTGGGGATGACGATGAAGATAGGAAATTGTTTCTGATTTGGCTATTATTTGCACATGAAATTGAACTCTACAATGCATAAGGACACTTGTTAGAAGAAAATGACTTTTGAGAGAGTTGCTTACTCCAAAAGTAACTAAGTCCAAATCAATATACCTGCATCACATATTATTTTTGTTTTTTTATTAATAGTATTTTTTCTAGGATTGTGATTGGTTACTAAATTTATAATGATATATAGATATTTTAATTCGACAAAACTTATCTACATGATCATAGGTAAGTGATTTTTTGGAATGTAAACGTTCTTTACGTAACTGTATTAGCATCATTGTCATTGAAATTTCAATATGTATGCACTACCATTGAAATATGGTATTTTTGTGAATTTAATTTTGATGAGTTTCCTCTCAATCTTGTTTTTATGAGTTTATGGTCAACAATCAACTTCATCTTTGAATATTTTGAAATGACAAAATTATCTTTTAATTTATTTTACGTTTGTTGTGAATTCGATGAAAAATCACATCAATAACAAATTTGATGTGTTGAGCAAGTGATAATCAAACAACCAAAAATACGTGTATGGAACAGTTATAATCACAAGCCAAAAGTAGAAAACAGCGAGAGAAAAAGAAAAAAAAAAGAACACAAAAGAATTTGTTTACCCAATTCGGTCCAAATGACCTAGTCTGGGGGATAGAGCAGCCTTCTGTTTCACTATAATGATGAGTAACTTTACAAAAGAGATATCAATGGGTTACAAGAATAAGTCTCCCGCCTAATTCTACCCAAAGCCCCAATATCTTCCCGTGACCAAGAGACTCAATCCTAAGGTGAATCAACCCTCAAACCCTAGTGTTTGGTTGCCAAGAGACAAACTCTATATAAACCCTAGTTTTGTTGTTGTCTTTCTAAACCCTTGTTTTAGCCCCCTCTATCTCCAGGTTTACTCTGATATAAAGTCTATATTTATAGTAAAAGTATCTCCCATAAAATTGGAACAAATCTGCCCCAAAAAATATGTTTCTGAAATATGCTGATGCGACAATTCGGGCCCCGAATTTCTCCATTCGGGCGCCAATTTTTCACGCGTGCCAGGCTGGAAAAAAAAAATCAATGTCAATTCGGGCCCCGGATGTAACACCCTAATTTTTAATATTAGTTTATTAATATTATTATTAGATAAGATTAGTATTAATGTTATTATTAGTATTGGTTGTTAGGTAGTATTAATTTAATTATTCCTATTTATTGGAAGAATAAGTAAAGAGAAAGTAGATAGGTTGGTTAGTCGGTTGAAAGGTGAGAGAAAATCATGTTTAGGAAGAAAATAGAGTTTTTAGAGAGAATAAGAAAGTAGAGTGCGAACGAAGGTGGATTAATAAAATTGGGTAGAAAAGATGTGTAGTTAGTGAGCTGAGTAGTGTTTAATGATTATAGTAGAGGGATGTGTGAATAGCTATGTGATGTAGTTACAGGAAGAATAGTAACAAAAATTAGAGGTACAAATAGTAATCTGAAAAGATTAGTAACAAACCTAGAGAATAAACTAAAAAGATTGGTAACAAACTCAATTAGAGCTTATAAATAGATAATAGAATTAGCGAAAAAAGGGTTACCAAGAAAGAGAGAACAAAGCGGCAAAAGAAAAACTAGGATTGTGGAGAAAAGAGGCAAAGAGATAAGAGTTTAGAGAGAGATTCAGCCATAGAAAATCATCAATTTTGCAAACTAGAGATTTCGGGGGAGTCTCTATTCACCATAAGGTTGTATGATCATGCGGGTAGTGAAGGGTTTATGTTTTCCATTTTTTTTTATTTATGATAATTCATGTTAAATTTGTGTTCTAATTTGCAACTGTAATTATATATTAATTTTCGTTTTCTGATTAATTCATTAGATTTCAAATCCTGATGGATGCATACTAATGTTTATACGATGATATGTTAATGATTATTATATGTGTTTGTATAATTAAAATCGGTTTGTTCACATGTAATTGAATTCGACTTCGATTTTTATATTTCCGTATATGTGATAATTCATTGAGACTTTGATTTGATTTGTAAATGTTTTTGATGTGTGAAATTTGGAGTTCTGGTTGTGACATTTGATTACAGTTTAATCCATAATTGTTTTGTGTACGCATGTATTCATTAGCTTAGTTCTATTCGTTGGTTTAATATGCCCTGTACAGTGCAATTTTTACCTTAGAATAGTTGAGCCCTTGAATTAGAATTATGTTTACTTCATCTTTTGACTAAACACCCAAAAATGAGATCAATCCCACGTCACTATAGGTGGCTTTTAAATTTCAGTATTGCTTAA
>Ga0315914_1008612_pt1 | contig 13503 bp, 2 predicted proteins | sample MpolenodulesMG_FD_203920 | JGI IMG/M metagenome (GOLD analysis project Ga0315914, IMG submission 203920) | Medicago polymorpha root nodule microbial communities from Los Angeles, California, United States - elongated nodules | ecosystem: Host-associated > Plants > Roots > Nodule | place: USA...
CAAGAGTTTGAACCTCTCAGTTTGGAGATTAATCCATTCTTCATCTCGGTCGTCATATTTGATATGGTGAAGCCTTTGCGCCTCATCATAATCATTGACAAGGCCATAATACCAGCTCTGGTCCAAAGGCCAAAATACTTTAATTCTACGGTTCAATGCCCAATATGCATCTACATGACCAGGGAGAATTTCATAAAAATGGCGCCTCTTCCGTGACTTTTTTTCCTTATCATTGTATTGTTTCCTTGGCCTCAGATGTCTGCCAGCAGTATCAACTGAGGCTGATTCCGAACCCGACCGAGACTTTGAGCCATGATTAACAATATTTCGACTAGAAGATAGCAAAAAGGACAAACCATTTGCTGATGGCAGGGGAGAAGACCTGCTACTAGAAGAAAACCCGGTACAGCTTGGATCAAACCTTGAAGAAAGCATCCTTGCGGCGTTCTCCTCGAGATTTTCCTCATCGTCTTCATGCAATTCAACAGATATTGTACAGCTATCAATCAAAGGCTCAGCCTCCTTGGAAACCCTAGGTTTATCAGAAGCCAGAACCTTACTCTTCCTATCTCTTTTTTTTGACTTTTTTGAAGATGAACGGCCACTATTTACAACAGAATCAGGGGCATGATCCCCGTTCTGCTTCAAATGCTGAGCTGAAATTGAATTTGAATCACTATTCCTATTTTCCTTAAATTCATCAAAACGTTTCTTCAAATTAACCTTTGAAGATTGAACTGCCCTACCCGAATCATCGCTACCTACCTTAGGCCCCAGATCATCACTGCCAATTTCCTGCCTAGGATGCCCTACAGGATTCGATGATTGACCGTCATCAGATTTCTTCCGCCCCACTAAAGTCCTCTTACGCTTAGGAATACAGACATCACTAGCAACACCTACCAAAACTCCATTAAGCCCACTAATGCTATGCAACCCTTCACTCACCCCCAATTCTGGTTCACCCAAATCCTCCTCATCAGCAACCTGCTTACCACTACCATCCGCATTATCTAAACTACTTAAAGCCACCTCCTTTCTTACCTTCTTTCGTTTACTCCCCTTCTCATCACCACCCCCGTGACTACCACTACCCTTTCGCTTCAAATTTTCCTTTGGTGCCCCTTCGGTCAATTTCGAATTATACAAACTTTTAAGATCCAGAGATCTTGATTTCTTAGGAACAACAGCACCATTTGAGTTATCCTCCCTACCGTCCATGAACAATTAATCTACACTACACACACCCCCAACCAAAATTCACACAATTTTCACATTCCCTCACACATAACACCAATGCATTACCTTCAGATCTGAAAAACCAAACCAAAACAAAAATTCACAAACAATACCTCAAAAAAAAAATTACCCAATACTAAAAAAACTAAATTGATCATATTCATATATCATAACCCACATGCAATGTACTTCAAGATTGAATCAAACAAAATCCACCCATCAAATCAACAACAAAATTAATCAAAATCAACCAAAAATTAACGAAAAATTAATCAAAACTGAAAATTGACACACGTACCTTACGCAGTAGCCGATTGATTTAAGACATCGGAAAGATCAAAAGCCCCAATTTCATCAATTAGGGTTTGAGAATCCCATCCTCGCCGATTTGAAACCCTAAAATTGAAAATAAAAATAATTTCTTTTCCTCTTTTTTTTTTCTTCTGTTTTTTTAACCGTGAGAGAAAACTAGGGTTTCTTTCAGGGTAAAGAGTTTATAATGAAAAAATTGAAAATACCCAAAAAAAAATGAAAAAAATGATAGAAAAGGAAAAAGAAAATGATAGAAAATATGGATCAAAGGGATTAATGACACGTGGATAAACATAGAACCGTTTGATCAAAATATTTTGCTGGGTTGTGTTCCACTGTGGTGTGGTCTACGAACTTATCAACAAATCATGACTATATCCTTGTAATCTACAAAATACAAACAAATATTCTATTTTTCTTCTCCATTAAGTTTTGTCTTCATTATAAAAATAGGAAAAAAAATCTTCTAGAAGACTTATTTTATTTTTAAAATATATATTTTTTATTATCTAAATATTAAATTTTAATAAAGGAATCAACAATATTTTGAAGAAAATTGCAGTTAAAATTTCAAAAACTAAAAACTTGTTTGATATTGACACATATATTTTGTTGTTTCTAATTTTACAAATGCGAATACAAATTAATACCTGAAGCGGTTGTAACTAGTTTTTGTTCTCGATTTTCTATTTATATATTGTTAAAAACTAGTAAAACACGGAAAAGAAAGTGTTTTTGTTGATGGTAATATTTTAAATATGTGCGAAGTAAAAATCAGAGTTTAAGAATAGAAGAGTGTGGTGCGGTGTATACGACAATAATGGTATTCATGCTAGATTAATAAATGGTGCGGTTTGATCGTTCTAAGCGATAAATGTTAGGGTTTGAGAAAATGATTAAAAAGCGGTACATGTGTAAAAGGTAATTTTGATGATGTAATGTTGACTATTGGTGCTTGATTTCCGCACTTCATCCATTTCTTGTTTTATTTTTTTATTTTTTTTTACTTTTTCGGTTAGTGCCTTGTATTTTTCTCTCTTTTTTTATCTTACGATATTTGTGATGTGTTTGTTTTTGTTAATCATTAGTCTTGTACAATGATTGGTTTTTTTTTGTACGAAGATTGGTTTTCTTTCTTTGATGTCAATTAGAAACATAAAAAATATTTTAAAGATTGTTGGCTTATCTCTTGAGTAAATATTATATTCTACTTATAAGTTTATGTATTTATTGCAAAGTATGTTCATTTATCTCTAATTATATTGCATGTCTCTGTATAAAGGTTTGCTTAAGAAACTATATTTGACGTGAGATTGTGTTATTTTGTCTGATGGGAGGAGAAGGGTATGAACAAATAGACTTTAGATGTATTTTCTTCATAACTCAACACATCTAATTGTGGTAGTTTTAAATATTCATCGCTTTGGTGGAAAGATATGTATGTGATTGGTAAAGTTAGGGATTCTGATGATGAGTCATTCTAGGAATTGGAGCATAGAAGCTTAGGTGATGGGGATACAATTTGGTTTTCGTAAGATGTTTGGATCGGATCAAGACCTCTCAACGAAGTATTCCACAAACTATTATATATGTCATTGTATGAAGGGTGTTAAGTTCATTAGACTAGGGCTTCGGATGATGATAATAGGTTAGGGTTTTATATATTTATTCATATTCTCGAAGTGTGCAAGTAAAGTACTATATCTCAAGTTTAGTTATATTTTTCTACCTTTTTCTTAATTAAGTCTGAAAAATGTGGGTCATTGGGTAAACTTTGTGATATTTATGCATCGCCAAAGGTTATAAGTTTCTCATGACAACTCCTACTTTATTGTATCCTCAACTCCTATAACGTGAAAAAGTAAAAAAATTATACTTATAATTTTAATCGAAATCAATGAAGGTGGGAAAACATAAAAAGTGACATTCCATCAGAAAGAAGACAAACCAGGTTAGAGTCTCCCAAACTGTTGACGTCATTTTCATATGCATCTTTCTTGAGAGTCAGAGTCCCCATGTCACTGCCTCTAAACTCAATCATCTCTCAAGGGTTCCACGCACAAAGCCATAATTCACAGTTGGCCAGGTGAAGAAATTCATTCCACCACATTTTTTTGAATGTTCCATTCTATTCTCATTCTTCTATGTTATTTTACTTTTCAATAGGCTTCTTTCTCTACGTTTGCACTATGTACTTCCACTCCATCCCTCGCCTTTTCCCCTTCATCCTTTAGCCCATTTATTGACTTCTTCAAGGTTGCATTCTCAGTGGTGTTTCGGTGATAGCTCTTGAATGTGGTCACTATGCAATTAGTAACTACCAATGGCGTGATGATCTTGTTGGTTTTATACTTCATACTTCACTTTTAGTCTCGTATTTCTCATGAAAAATCAGTCATCGTCGACGCCATTCGAACACATGTTCTATTGAATGTGGCAAAGTTTTTGTTCCAAAACCTAAATCAAATTAATGTTAGATGATATGGTAAATATTTAAACAATTCACTAGGAATAGCTTTGACTCCTATTATCACGCTCACACCGGGATGACCCTTATACTTAGTCTTCAATGTTTCTGATGGACATTACGATCGATTTGCGAGTCACTATCACCCTTATGCTCCAACATATTCTAAGAGGGAAAAATGTCAAGTTTTTGTTTCTGTTGTAGTTGTTCTAGCTGCTACTTATTTGTTCTACTTTATTGCATATTTGAATGGGCTTGTTTGGTTGATATGTGTGTATTTTGTGGCATTACTTATTGTGAATGGTTTTCTTGTAAGAATAACTTATTTTGCAACTTGCACGCTTTTCTTTGCCTCGTTATGATTCAAAAGAGGCCTATATTGGGTGAGTATTACCAATTTGATGATGCATAATTTAATAAGGCATTGTGGTGAAAAGCAAAAGAGTGTCTCTATGTTGAGTCAGATGAAAGAACATCTCAAAAGGTTGTTTATTGGTACATGAACAATGTATTATTAAATACATGACTTCCATAATTTTTAAATTTGAAGGGGTATTTGCACAAGCATTTTATTTTAAAGGGGGTATTTGCTACATAAGTTTTAAATTTGAGGAAGGTATTTGTCTATTTTATATAATGTTTTATTTTAGACAAAGATAATGTCTTAATTTTATATCGTAATACTTTTTCATCAAAATTTGTTTGATTGTAAAGTATGTTACATGTAAATAAAATATTTATTAATCTAAAAGTATGTTTATTTTGTTATTTTTAATTTATACATGTGTATTTTCTCAATTTACTTAAAAAATAAAATAAAAAATAATTATAATATGTTTCTTTTCTCTATTTTCTATTTATATTCTTAAAAATTGTTAAAGCACAAAAATGATCTCATGGATAGAAATATTTTAAATACCACGTAGAAAATAAATGGTACGGTTCAAAATAAAAGAATAGTGTTATGAAAATACAATAAGAGTGTTGTATATATATAAAAAAAACAACTTCAATGATAGACTAATCAATATTAATACTTGATATATGAACTTTGTCCATTTTTTGTTCGATAGTTGCACACTTTTAAATTGATATTTTGTATCTATCATCTATTTGATGCGTTATTACATGAATCTATGAAATAAAATGTTTTATAGTGGTCCCCGTGAGCATAGCTCAGTTGGCAAGGACATGCATTGTTATATGCAGAGGCGGGGGTTCGAACCTCGGATACCCCACTTATTCACCTTAAAAAGGGTGAATTCTAGCCGTTAGGTTGCTTGACAAAAATAATGTTTTATATTGTTTGGTATGTGAATATATTTGTTAATAGCGAGGACATATCAAATGAGAGCACTCCTCATTATGAGAGGATGAGAGGGTTAAATCTTAACCTTTAGATCTAATCAAACGGTTATAATTATATGTCTTTTTATGTGCTCATCTCTTTCCGTTTTCTCTCCCTATCTTGTATCCATCTGTGATTCTCTTTCTACTTAGTCTAACTCTTTGAAATTTCATGTCTCTTTACACATGAATCACCAAACTTTATCTTTGAAATTTCATCGATTGCATTTCAAGTTTATATATCATTTGTGCAGCAATTGATTTATATTTAAAGGTCATAAGAAAAATTCAAGATCCCTACTTTTAGATTCTTCTGATTTTCCCCCAATCCAATTTTATTTCCTTAAACATGAAAAAAGAATAATGGCAACGATTCTTTAGAAGATTTAGAGGCAATTAATTCACTATAGAATCCAACTAATTGAGAAGTTAAATTTGAAAGGGATGAATAACCAAAAGGAACAATTGATATGGAGAAGTTAGATTTAATCAGTTATAGTTCCTGGGTTTTCTTTACCAGATCTAGAGTTGATAAGATAGGGGGATTTTAATTGATATAGATTGAGATAACACAAACCTTAACAATAATTTTGCAAGCTATTTGTTTTTTGTTGATCAACCCAGATTCTTGAGAAAAAGTACATGGAAGAGAGAAAGGCAAAGGAGAAGGAGTTACGGGGACATGAAACACATGGAAAAAGAAATCATGTGCACTTTCTAAACTCATACACTTTCCCATCTGCACCGTACATTTAAATCTAGTGATCAATATTTAATCCTCTCACCTCTCACAATAAGAGCTCCTCTCATTTGATACATCCCCTGTTATTAGCTTAGTAGTTAGTATATAATGTTTAGTCACCATCTGATTATTCATGATCATAAAACTATGTTAAAGTAGATTCATTATATTTTACTTATCAGTCTAACTATCATAAATTTGATTGTTTTATCCCTTTGATTATATTACATCTACTTATGAATCCAAATTTACAAAAAAGTAAAATAAAGTGTGTTACCAAGTCTATTAGTAAGAGAATATAAGACGAATTAAATTTTGTTTTAAATATAAATTTTATAGAAAAATCGTGAATTGCAAATATTACATCTACTGTCAAGTTCTTACTATTGTGTTCCCCCAAACTAAGTAAATAAATATTCACACATACACTAACGTGGAATATAAATTTCACATTGTCTTGTACCTTATTAAATTTATTTATTATGTATCTATTATCTATCAAATAACAATTATTTTTAAGTAATCATATAAAATTTTTGTAACATCGGGAAAAAAGAGAGAAAAAAGATATGCTAAAACAAAAACAAACCAAGTACCTAAAAAGAACACACCTAAAACATCACCTAGTAAAGCTAATGATAAACACAAAAGAGGTTCATTAAAATTAATAAGATGATCTAAGCTATTAGCTCTTATCTTAGCAAGAATATCAACATAAGAATTCTCCTCTTGATGGATACGATGAATCGAAATGGACCAATCATTAGCAAGATAGACCCGAATGAGTACTAAGAGATTTGCCTTTCTATTATTTTTAAGTAATCACATATAAATATTGTAACATTTCTATTATTTTATGGGAAAATTATATATTTCATAACTCACAACTTTGAAACTTGACGACAAACATCAACAACGTTAATTATCTCTCGTAACGTAAAATAAGAAATACTTTTGTTACACACTGGTACAAAAAATTGCCAAGGGCATAGAATAAATGGCATAATCATTTATGGATGGACTCATCATTTGATATAGAAAGTGCTAGACATAGACTTTTTGTCTAAAGGGCGTAGAATAAATTCATTTTTAGATGCTAGTTGTTAGACACAAGGCTTAATTTACAATCACAAACTATTATGAGAACTTAATGATATCATATCGATTAACTGGGCGAGATATCAAAAGTGAACATGTACAATAGATCTCCTATTATCTGTCATACATGAAGATGTATGGTGAGCGAAATGTGAAGGTATGATGACTGAAAATCAAGGTTATACAATCGACCATGGTTGCTCGAAACTTGTTAATACTATCGATAGTGGTTAACTCCGAAGAATACCCTGTTACTTCATTTGTAGGTGAACCAACTCCGGCAATAGCTATTTGAGATCGGGAGATTCTAACAAATACCTTGAGAAAGAAGGGTATGAAGTTATTACACAGACACTCCCATCATTATAACTATAACTCAAGTAGGACCCTCTAGATCATTGGAAAAACCCTATTACTTACTTAAAGCAACCCAACTAAATTATACTTATGCATGGTCTAGAAAGAGTTACACATTTGGGGATCATAAATAAACAGACCCTTGTAATTTCCTTCTTATCAAGATCGAATTCCTGAATAACAACCATTCGTCGAAAAAGTTAAGGCAAGTAAAACAAAATAAATACAATAATGGAAGATAGTTAATGCCTTATAAATGCACAACAACGAAAAAAAGACTCTAAGAAACAATAAAGTACAAATTTGAAGCAAATGCAAAACAAAGTAGAGGTAACGCAACAAGTAAAACAAATATAAGAGAGATTACATAAATTTGACATATACTGGCACCAACAAGGAAAGGGAATAACACAGATTATGAAACAAAACGTTGCAACCTTTTTTTTGCACAGTCAATGAAGTGTTTTTTGACAACTTTGCAACAAGTGTCATCATTGTTATGAAAAAATATCTCGTGGCTATACCTAAGGAAGTTCGAACAATTGGAAAATAAAGAATTAAAATGCATCATTTAATCAAATATGAGCGAATCTTGATATAAAAGGACTAAGACACATCATCACTTATCTCAAAGTGCCTTACATATTTTACCCTGCACAAATTGCTCTTCTAGAATCACACATTTTCCCTTACATGCCTTATGCTTGAGGGGTTGCAGACCAACATACTTTATATACCAACCTACTACTTCAAGCATTTCACCCTTATATGGCTCATGCTTGGGGTTGTGGAACGATGTATTTTTGCATATACTTAACTCTCACCACACCATGATATTTAGGCCCAATATTGGAACATAAAGACCCATTACAAAGATGGATGAATCCAATACCGATATATACTTATATCCCAAGTATTACAAAGATGGATGAATCCAATACCAATATATACTCATATCCCAGGTAGAGACTGAGTCGCACTACATGCTAACACATGTTGTTTACTCGACCAAAGAACAACAACCTCAAAGAATACAAAGGGCGAGTAGGCACTAGCGATTACCCGAGATCATGGGCCACGACAATGACCATGGCAAAAATATCCGCACACCTATCTCCCCTGTATACACCACAACAAATGTGAAACCTTAATCAATCCAATTTTCATCACATAAACAACCATTCTCACCGATAAAGTACCCTACACATATTTTAGCAAAAACAATTATATAGTTATAAAATTAAAATCATCTAAGATTATTTCAAAATTGTTGCGTCACTGACGAGAGGAAATAAGTAGGCAAACAACGTTGTTTGATTTTTGAATCAAAAGTTTTTTTTTTTAACTCAAGACTAGAAATACATTTAGAGTGTGTTTGGATGAGGCAATGTTTTTAGGGAATGTGATGTTTTGAGGGAATTCAAATACTTTGATGTGAATTCCATTATTTGGATAATAATTTGAAGAATTTTCAAAATGATGGAAATTTATGAAGTATTTTGTTCTAGTTAAATTTAAAGAATTTCAAATGACACCTAAAAGTGAAGAATCATTGTTATAATTTTTCAAATTTTGCATTTGGGTCCTTAAATTTTCCAAAATTTTCATTTTGACCCCAATAAATTTATAAAAAATTGCAAATTGACCCCTCATTTTTTTCAAAAATTATAATTTGACCCCTCAAAATTTTGAAATTTGCAAATTGACACCTAATTTCATTTTCCAAATTTGGCCCAAAAAATTAAAATTTATAAAAGTTGCCCAAAAATTATGACAATATTTTTTTATTTCTCCATCCAAACAATAATATTTATGAATGAAAGCAATTTAATTGAATCATTTGAATTACCTAGAATTCTAAATTCTTCAAAATTTCTCAATTACTCCATCCAAGCACACTCTTAGTTTTTGAAACTTTCAAAACATAAGATAGAAAACTACCCCTAAAATAAATGTTACTGAGACTAAAATCAAAATTCTCTAACCAACATCAAGTGATTAATAAACATTACCAAAAAAACAAATTATCTAAGAGTATGTTTGGATGAGAGAATCTTTTGACGTAATGTATTTTTTTTAGAGAACTCAAATCCTTCTAGGTAAATTTCATTGTTTGGATGATAATTCAGAGAATTTTTAAAATGATGGAAATTCATGAAGTATTTTGTCGAAGTAAAGTTTTGAGAATTTCAAATGACACCTAAAAGTTAAGAATTTTAAAAAATTTCCTTATTATCATTTTGTTCAAATCATGCATTTTGGTCCTTATACATATCAAGATTTGCAAATTGATCCCAATAAAATTTCAAAAATTGTAAACTGACCCTTTTAATAAATTCCGCTTTGCACTTAAATTTTTTCAAAATTACAAATGGGCCCCTCTAATTTTTTAAAATTTGCAAATTGACCCCTTTTCAATTTTCAAAATTGTCCCCAAAATTTATAAAAGTGACCCATAAATAATAACAATAAAATTTTACTACTCATGGAATCATTTGAAGAATTTTAATTTCTTTAAAATTATCTTTTTTCTCTTTTTTCCCACTTCATCCAACCAATTTCAACCTCTCTCTCTCAATCAAAATCATTCATAGCGGAGAGTTCCATAGCCATAAGCAACAATGAGCAACAGCCAACAAGCAACAAACCCAACAACAATGTAGCAGCAACAACAATTTCTAACTCTTCAACACTCTCAAAACGACGTCGTTTTCCCGCTTCGATGATTCTTCTGAATCACTTCTTCCCTAGACCCTACAATGATTCTCAAGAATCATCACACTTTGTTTTTCGGAACTAACCTTCATCCTTTTCAATTTCAGCGAAAAAAGCTTCAAAACAACGGATTTTGCACTTGCAAGTGTTGCAATTACTCTAAACGGTGTCGTTTGGTAAGCCAAGCGTTAAATTTCTCTAATTTTTCTGCTCAAAATGTTGGTTTTTCTAGAAAAGACTTGATTTTGAGAAATGGGTCAAGCTTAAAATGTGCTAATGAATTAGGAAGAGATTTTTCTGGTAAAAAAGTTAGGAATTTTAGGAAAGACTTGATTTTGAGAAATGGGCCAAGGTTAAAATGTGCTAATGAAAAGGAACCATATTTTGTTAGTGAGAATTTGGAGAATTATTTGAGACCTTTGTTGAAAGAAGGGCTTTTGTTGATAAGGGCTTCTGTTTATACTGCTGTATTATGTGGTGTGTGTATGTTGGTGTGGTATGGTCAGAATAAAGCTAAGGTTTTTGTTGAGAATAATTTGTTGCCTAGTGTTTGTTTGGTGATTAGTGAGTATATTCAGAGGGATGTTGAGTTTGGTAAAGTTAGGAGGATTTCACCGTTGAGTATTACGTTGGAGGCGTGTTCAATTGGGCCGCATAAGGAGGAGTTTTCGTGTGGGGAGGTTCCGACGGTGAAGATTAGGGTACGGCCTTTTGCGAGTTTGAGGAGGGGGAAGGTGGTGGTTGATGCGGTTTTGACGCAGCCGAGTGTGTTGGTTGTGCAGAAGAAGGATTTTACTTGGTTGGGGATACCGTTTACGGAAGGGGGGAGAGAGAGGAGATTTTCGAGTGAAGATGGGATAGATTATCGGACGAGAACGAGGAGGCTTGCAAGGGAGGAAGGTGGTGCGAGGTGGGAAAGAGAAAGGGATGAAGCAGCTAGGGAAGCTGCTGAGGTTGGTTACTTTGTTTCTGAGAGGAGTTGTGGTGTGACTGAAGGTGATGGTTCGAAGGAGATTGGAACTAGTTCGATTGAGTTAACCGAGGCCACGCCGTTTTTCTGCGTGGATGGGGGGAAGCATGATCATCGGTTCATGGACACGGGTGTTGATTATGATACAAAGCATGCAGATTTGGAAAAAGCATTTGGAGTGAAATTTCTTGGGTCAGGGTTTCGATTTTGGTCTAGAGTATTATCGGGGCATAGGAAAAACAGATTTAAAAGGAAGGCTAATGGGAGTAAGATCTATGCATCTGGTGTTGCTACAAAAAAAAGAATGTTTGAACGTAGTGCATCGGCAGCTCGTGCATACTTTCGTGATCAATCACAAGGGAAGGATGGGGAGCCTGCATCATCTTCTGAATGTTTTCAATTTATGAATCATGACGATGTACATGTGGCAGTAAGTGAGGTTGATGGAAATGCAAAATCTGTTACCATTGGTGATGAAAATATTAGCGATGATAGTCAAAGTGCTGCACGATCCAGAGATCTGGGAATTTGGTCCCCCTCAGTAGATGGAAATGTTGGTGGTCAATCAGATTATTTGAAATTTGTCCGTGAGCCAAATTTACAGACAGGAGAGAATAATTTTGAAAATTTGGAATCTTGTGAGGATGTTGCAGTACCTGCCAATGCTAATAGTAGAATGGATAAAATTGAAGTCTTGGTACCTCCTGTTGAAGACGATGATTTTGGTAATGATAATTCGTCTGGGGGCCAACCAGATTTTACATCTGAAATTTTGGTTGGTGCCAAGCCCAATCCTCAATGGGCAACTTATTTTCAAACTCCATTTGAGTCCTTGCTTGTGAAATTTGGTCTAACCTCGTTTATGAGAAATATGGAGGAGTCAATATCTTGCTTTCTTTCTGGTCCCATTGAAAAGTTGAAGTCTGATGCGAGTGTGAAAGTGGAGGATATTATTGCAGAGCCTGTTGATGGGCTAGATTTTGTGCAGTCTGAAGGCATTAATAAGACGCTTCCTGTTATATTGGATTCTGTTCATTTCAAAGGTGCAACGGTGATGCTACTTGCATATGGTGACGGGGAAGTTAGGTAAGGGGAAATCTTATCATTTACTACTCAATCTGTAATTGCTCAGAGAGTATCTGTCGGTTCTCTTCTTGAAGTGTATAGCAGTGGCAGTTGGCCTGCTAAAACTTATAGCTTATTTTTTAAAAATAGTTTGACAATTATTCTTCTAGAGGTTGCGATATATATTTGACATGTCATGAGCCATCCTTATAGGTATTTATTTCAATATTATAAAAAACCCTTTAATAGAAAGATTTAATATATGTTGTATTAGATAAGTATACCTCGGAACTCCTGGCATAGGATGACTAAGTACCCTAAATCAAGCTACTCTTATGTCTTCATATTTGGTTGCTCCAAATTGTTCCTTTCAAAATTTATTAGATAATATATTTTTAAATTTTCTTTTTCCCTCTTCCACGGGTCAAGCATGTGCATATTCTCATGATGCAGACGAATATCATGAAATTCAGATTTTCTTATTTATTTATTTTAAATAATTTTCATGCTGAAATTGAAGCTACTAATTTGCTATTGTAAATCTTATTATTATTGGTTATTGAATACACGTAAAGAAAAAATCTTACATTAGAAAATGATAGTCCGATGAAACTATAAACATTCTTTACTTATACTTCCAGGGAGATGGAGAATGTCAACGGGCATGTAAAGTTACAAAACCACTATAGTCGCATACATGTGCATCTAAGTGGAAATTGTAATACTTGGAGGTCGGATATTCCATCCGAAGACGGGGGCTGGTTGTCTGTTAATGTTTTTGTTGACATTATTGAACAAAATTGGCACGTCAACTTGAAAATTGACAATCTTTTTGTCCCGGTAAGCTGTTCAATATTATGAAGTTCCTATATTTCCTGCTTTGCTGTTTAATTTTGAAAGATTTCTTACGTAGTTCGTCTGACTTGAATGCTGTGAAGCTGTTTGAACGGCTCCTGGAGATTCCAATTATGTGGTCTAAAGGGAGGGCTAGTGGCGAGGTGTTTCCCTGACTTAAAGTTCATTTACTTTTATATTCTATTTGATAGTTTAGGAATATTGTTTCTTGTTTGGGTTAAACACCATGTTTCTGACATATTATGTCAAGTAACGAACACTGCATTTACTATATTATATATATATATATATATATATATATATATATATATATATATATATATATATTTTTGTGAG
>Ga0315914_1008615_pt1 | contig 13500 bp, 15 predicted proteins | sample MpolenodulesMG_FD_203920 | JGI IMG/M metagenome (GOLD analysis project Ga0315914, IMG submission 203920) | Medicago polymorpha root nodule microbial communities from Los Angeles, California, United States - elongated nodules | ecosystem: Host-associated > Plants > Roots > Nodule | place: USA...
TAGTGCGAGACATCGACGATACAACGATACAATCGACTATTGGACCGTTTAATAGTGTGAGACATCGACAATTAAACGATCCAATAGAAATCACGATATCATTTGGACACGAATGATGTTGTTGAGCGATATGTGATAATATCGATTGATAGTTAGAATCCGCAACCCAAATCCGAGAATACGTACAAGTAGGCTGATGGAGTTTAATCCCAACATACTTATCTCCCTGTTAACTCTCGTCCCATTTATAAATTCTTAGTTTGATAGTTTATGAAACAAAACCATCGGAAAACCCTAGCTCAGAACGATATCGATTGTTGAACGACTAAGAACATCGCACCAATTCCTGTGGAGACGATAACAAAAATACTTACTTTTGGTACTACATCAACCGCCGCATTGCTGCATTAGAGAAGCAACTGGTGGATGCTCGAACGGCCCTAGAGCAAGCAGCCGAATCCTCCGATAAGCTGGTTAAGGAGAAAGCGGCTCTCGAGGAGTCCTTGAAGAAGGCGGACATCCCCGGGAAGATAAGATGGAGGACATATCTGTCTTGAGGCATGCTGACCTGGTTGAGAATGTTAGCGTGCTGGAAGGAAGCTTGGTGGATGTTGTCCAGCTTGGATTTGACTACGTTGTAGCCCAGTTGAGGGTGGTCAACCCTGACACTGACTTATGCGTTGAGGGGATTCATCAACTCAACATTGTTGAAGATGGAGTGATTAAACCTCCCCCGACCTTTGAGGAAGATGTAGGGCATGTTGATGAAGCCCATGCCGATGAGGCCTTGTAATTTTAATCTCTTCTTTAACAACCTTGCTTGTAATCGGGCTTTTTGCTAATGACATTGTGCGCCCTTCGTGGTTAGAACCTTTGAATATAATTTGATTTTTTTATTTGGTTCTTATCACACTTGTTTGAAAATGTTTGTTTTATTTTCAAGTATGACGTTCGAACCGAGTGCTCGTTGTGTGAGGCTTATTATACTGTTTGAAGTATTTTTTAGAGCGAACTGTTGGTTTTTGAATGTTTACAAATTGACAATCTGTAGGCTCAAGTGTCTTTATTTCGTGCTGCTTGTTTTGATATGTTAAGGGATCTTCGAAATAAAGATGGGTTCGCTAGTGCCGTATCGTCTACCCCCCGACAGTCGTTGTTTTCATGAAATAAATCAATGACTAGAGAGTTTTAAATGCCCGCCGGTGAACTGGTACTTTAACTTGTTGTTCTGAATTAAAGGTTTCCCCTTCTTCCCTGGTATCGTTGCTCGGTCGGAACGTATACCTTCTACGTTGTTTTCCAAGGGAGGTTCGAGCATGAGAGTTCTAACTTTTACTCAGGGTATTTGTTAGAAGCGTTTCACATCCAAGATATTGTTTATCTAAATGTGTGTCCAAAGTTGTATTTCGGACGGAGTACAATGGATGAACGAAAAAATCAATTTAAGTCCAACGCATTGAGGCGTGAATCACCCATCGCGAGCTGGGGTTCTACCTAACATGCCGAGCAATGATGTCGCAGTTGGTAGCGAACATACTGAGGAGTATGTGAATCTGTTGTGTAGATTTCACTTATCCTTTTTAATTTTTTGGATTTGGAGTGGCACGACTTTCCTCCTCTGTTGTAGTTGCTCGTTTTGCTGGAGAGCATGAAGTTCGTTGTCTTGAACTAGGTATGTACATTAGAATTTATTGGCTTTGTTTGCCTTCTAAGTGTAGTACCTTTTGAGTTTTTCGGCATTCCAAGTTCTTGGGATTGTGCCTTTGTTAAGGTCTTCGAGTCCGTAGGCTCCTGTCCCGGTTTTCATCTGGACTCTGTAGGGTCCGTCCTAGTTGGCAGCGATTTTTCCCTCTTCGGAGTCTTTCTGGTTCCGCCGGAGGATGAGGTCGCCAACTTCGAATTCTCGTTTGATGACCTTCTTGCTGTGGCGAGCGGCAATTTTTTGTTTTAGCGCTGTTTCTCGCAATGCTGATTCATTTCTGACTTCGTCGACAAATTCGAGCTCTTCACGTAAGTTAGCCGTGTTGGCTAGGAAGTCAGTGTCAGCGTTAGTTCACCAAGTGAGTTAAGTTAGCTCTATGGGAACGACTGCTTCTGTTCCATACATGAGTCGAAAAGGTGACTCGCCAGTGGTGGAGTGGGGGAGTAGTTTTATAGGCCCAAAGGACCGTTTGTAACTCCTCATCCTACCTAGTTTTGGCTTTGTCTACCCTTCTTCGTATCCTTCGCAAGATGACCCTGTTTGCTGCTTCGGCGATGCCGTTAGCTTGAGGGTGTTCGACGGAGGTGAAGCTTTGTTTAATTCCAATGTTTCTCAGGTAGCCCTGGAATTTCTGGTCGGTGAATTGAGTCCCATTGTCGGATTTCACTAGAGCTGGTACTCCGAATCATGCCAAGATGTTCCTTCTGAAGAAACGAAGTACGTTTTTGGCTTTGATTTTTGCTAGGGGTTCAGCTTCGATCCACTTAGTCGAGTAGTCGATTGCTACCACCAAGTACTTGAGTTGTTCGACAACTTTAGGGAACGACGCTAGAAGGTTGATGCCCCACCAAGCAAAAGGCCTAGGAGAAACTAATGATGTCAGTTCGGCGGGAGGTGCGATGTGGATGTCCCTGTATCGCTAACATTTGTCAAACAGGTTGACGTAATCTTTGGCGTCTTTCAGCATGGTGGGCCAAAAGTATCCTGGACGTAGGACCTTTTTGGCGAGAATTTTTGCACCAAGATGTTGTTCGCATATGCCATCATGTATTTCGGCAAGGACTTCTTGGGTCTCGTTGGGTCCCAAACACTTGATAAGCTGTGTGATGAAACCCCATTTGTATAGGATTACATCCACTAAAGTGAATGAGCAGGCCCTTCGTTTCAGCTTTGTTCTTTCATGGGGATCGGATGGAAGTTCTCCGCTAGTTATGTAGCGAGAAATAGGTCCTCTCCAGTCCTCCATCCCGATCACTGCGTTGATTTCGTGAAGTCAAGCCTTCTGCCTCTAAATACTAGGTTTGTTGAGGACTTCTCGAATGACTATTTTGTTTCCATTTGTAGTCTGTGTGCTAGGGAGTTTTGAAAGAATATTTGCTCAGGTATTCTGTTCTCGGGGAACATGAGTTACCTATACGTTTTCGAATTCTTTCATTTTCTCGAGTACTAGCTGGACGTATTCTTGAAGGTGCTCTTCTCGGACCTGGTATTCGCTAGTAACTTGGGAAGCCACTAACTGAGAATCTTTAAAGATCTTTACCTTTTTGGCTCCTAGATCCTAGGTGATCCGCAGGCCGGCTAAGAAAGCCTCCTATTCTGCAGTGTTATTAGTCATAGGGAAAGATAAGCCAAGGGAAATTTCAACGACGATACCTTCGATGTTTTCGATGATTACTCCGGCTCCGCTTCCTTTGGAGTTGGATGATCCGTCTACAAAGACGATCCATTCTTCTGCATTTTCCTCCGCGGGGAAGGTAATTTCAGCAAGGAAGTCGGCAAACACTTGTGTCTTCAGTGCCTTTCTGGATTCGTAGTGTATATCGAACTCGGATAATTCGAGTGACCACTTCATCATCCTTCCAGCAACGTCAGGGCAACCCAAAATTTGTCTAATGGGTTGATCGGTTTGGACTACAATTGTATGAGCCAAGAAATACTTCCTTAACCTTCGTGCTGCGGTAAGGAGGGCGAGAGCCACCTTTTCGATCTTCTAGTACCTTGTCTCTGGGCCTAACAGAGCTTTGCCGGTGAAGTACACTGGTTTTTGTCCTTTCGGAGTTTCTCTGACTAGAACGGCGCTGACCGCGACAGAAGAAACGGAAAGATAGAGGTACAATACTTCACCTTGATCAAGTCGTGAGAGAACTGGAGATGAGGAGAGGGTCTCTTTGAGATGCTTTAAGGCGGCTTTGTACTCGTCAGAGTTTGAAGAAAGGGAAAGCATGTTAAGCGGACATGGCAACAAATCTAGAGAGAGCAGTCAGCATACCGTTGAGCGTTTGAATGCACTTCTTAGAGTGGGGTATCGGGAGTTTCGTAAATGCTTGGCATTTATTTGGATTCGCCTCAATTCCTCTTTCTGTTAGGTAGAAATCGAGGAACTTACCCGTTTGAACTCTAAAAGTGCATTTTTCTGGGTTGAGTCGCATGTTGTATTTCTGGGTTTGTTCGAACACCCTCTTGAGATGGGATTTGACAATCATGTCGTCCATGTAGACCTTAAGAATGTCGCCCAGGAGTTCATTATCGTAGACTTTGTTCATCATACGTTGATAAGTAGCCCACGCATTTCGTGGACCGAAGGGCATTGTGTTGTAGTAATAGTTCCATGATTCGGTCATAAAGGTTGTTTTCTTTTTATCTTCTTCAACCATCGGTATCTGGTTGTACCCAGAATAGGCATCCATGAAAGATAAAAGTCTGTAGGCAGAAGAATTATCTACGAATTTGTCTATGTTAGAAAGAGGATATGCGTCTTTAGGGCAGACCCTATTAAGATCGGTATAATCAACACACATACGCCATTTTCCATTAGATTTCTTGACAAGTACAACATTGGAGAGCCATGTAGTGTATTTGGCCTTAGAAATAAAATTTGCCTCTAGGAGCAGCTTTTTCTGCGGCCTCTGATTTTTAAGGAGACTGCTTTCTACGTCGTTGAGCTACAGGGCTAACACCAGGATCAACAGTCAGTTGGTGACAGGCGACGCTTGGGTCGACTCCGGGCATGTCAGCTGCACTCTAGAAGAATAGATCAGCATTCTCCCTTAAGCAAGGGATCAGCTGTGCTTTGACCAGTTCAAGAAGATCCTTGCCGATCTTGAAGTTTTCCGTGGGGTCGTTTTCGAAAAGGACCAACTCAAATTCTCTGTCAGGAATAGGTCTAAGAAGTTTCGCGTTGAGCGGATCCTTCTTTTCCCTCTTTTGTTCTTTGAGGTCTTCCTTGGTGAACCTGGGGTCAAGTTCGACCAAGTTTGAATCGAGAGTGCTCTCAACAGCTTTCCCTTTGGCTTCAGCAGGTTTCCTGGATTGGGAAACCGAGTTCTGGGTTTTTTTTCTTGAAGGAAGCATCTTCCAGCAGCTTCAATGTCTCCGTTCAAGGAGGCGATGATGGCATCCTTTGCTGGGTATTTCAACTTCAGATGAGCGGTTGAACATGCAGCGCCCAACTGGGCAAGTCCGGTTCTACCTATAATGCAATTATAGAGAGACGAACAGTCGATCACCAGGAATAAGGTCTTTATTGTCTTCATGGCCTCCTTTTCGTGGAGCTGTTGGTCACCTTCAACGAAAAGGAGGCCATGAAGACAATAAAGATCCCATTCCTGGTGATCGACTATCCGTCTCTCTATAATTGCATTATAGGGAGAACCGGACTTGCCCAGCTGGGCGCTGCATGTTCAATCGCTCATCTGAAGTTGAAATACCATGCAAAGGATGGCATCATCGCCTCCCTGAACGGAGACATCAAAGCTGCTAGAAGATGCTTCCTTCAGGCAAACAAAACCCAGAACTCGGTTTCCCAATCCAACAAACATGCCGACGACAAAGGGAAAGCGGCTGCGAGCACTCTAGATGCAAACTTGGTCGAACTTGACCCCAGGTTCACCAAGGAAGACCTCAAAGAACAAAAGAGGGAAAAGAAGGATCCGCTCAACGCGAAACTTCTTAGACCTATTCCTGGCGGAGAATTCGAGTTGGTCCCTTTCGGAAACGACCCCTCGAAGAACGTCAAGATCGGCAAGGATCTTCCTGAACTAGTCAAAGCACATATGGTTGTCTGCTTAAGGGAGAATTTTGATCTATTTGCCTGGAGTGCAACTGGCATGCCCAGAATCAACCAAAGCGTCGCCTGTCACCAGCTGACAGTTGATCCTGGTGTTAGCGTTGTAGCTCAGCGACGTAGAAAGCAGCCTCCTGAAAAATCAGAGGCTGCAGAAAAATTTGTAAAAGACCTCATAGAGGCGAGGTACCAGAGGATCGAAAAGGTGGCTCTGGCCCTCCTTACCACAACACAAAGGTTGAGGTAATATTTCTTTGCTCACACAATTGTTGTCCGAACCGACCAACCCATTAGCAAATTTTGGGTCGCCCTGACGTCGCTGGAAGGATGATGAAGTGGTCACTCGAATTAACCAAGTTTGATACTCACTACGAATCCAGAAAGGCACTGAAGGCACAAGTGTTCGCCGACTTCCTTTTTGAAATGACCTTTCCCGCAGAGGAAAACACAGAAGAATGGACCGTCTTTGTAGATGGATCATCCAACTCCAAACGAAGCGAAGTCAGGGTAATCATAAAAAACAACGAAGGTATCGTCGTTGAAATTTGCCTTGGCTTATCTTTCCCTATGACTAATAACACTGCAGAATACGAGGCCTTCTTAGCCGGCCTGCGGATCGCCCAGGATCTAGGAGCTAAAAAGGTAAAGATCTTTACCGATTCTCAGTAAGTAGCTTCCCAAGTTACTGGCGAATACCAGGTCCGAGAAGAGCACCTGCAAGAATACGTCCAGCATGTACACGAGAAAATGAAAGAATTCGAAAACGTAGAGGTAACTTATGTTCACCGCGAACGTAATACCCGAGTAAATATTCTTTCAAAACTCGCTAGCACATGGACTGCAAACGGAAACAAAACCGTCATTCAAGAAGTCCTCAAAGAACCTAGTATTTAGAGGCAGAAAGCTCGACTTCACGAAATCAACACAGTGATCGGGAGGGAGGATTGGAGAGGACGTATTTCCCGCTACATTACTAGCGCGGAACTTCCCTCTGATCCCATGAAAGAACGAAGCTGAAATGAAGGGATTGCTCATTCACTTTAGTGGAAGGAATTCTATACAAAATGGGTTTCATCACACCGCTTATCAAGTGTTTGGGATCCAACGAGACCCAAGAAGTCCTTGCCGAAATACATGATGGCATATGCGGACAACACCTTGGTGCAAAAGCTCTCGCCAAAAAGGTCCCACGTGCAGGATGCTTTTGGCCCACCATGCTGAAAGACGCCAAAGATTACGTCAACATGTGTGACAAACGTCAGCGGCTCGGGGACATGCACATCGCACCTCCCGCCAAACTGACATCATTAGTTTCTCCATGACCTTTTGCTTGGTGGGGCATTGACCTTCTAGGGCCGTTCCCCAAAGCTACCAGACAACTCATGTACTTGGTGGTAGCAATCGACTACTCGACTAAGTGGATGGAAGCTGAACCTCTGGCAAAAATCACGGTAAAAAATGTACTCTGTTTCATCAAAAGGACCATCTTAGCAAGATTCGGAGTACCGGCCCTAGTGATATCTGACAATGGAACTCAATTCACCGACAAGAAATTCCAGGATTACCTGAGAAACGTTGGAATTAAACAAAGCTTCACCTTCGTCGAACACCCTCACGCTAACGGCCTCGCCAAAGTAGCAAACATGATCATCTTGCAAGGGATACGAAGAAGGCTAGACAAAGACAAAACTAGTTGGGCTGATGAGTTACATACGGTCCTTTGGGCCTATAGAACTACTCCCCACTCCACCACTAGCACTTTTCGACTCACATATGAGACAGAACCAGTCGTTCCCATTGAGCTAACTGAACTCACTTGTCGAACTAACGCTGACACTGACTTCCTAGCCAACATGGCTAACTTATGTGAAGAGCTCCAATTTGTCGACGAAGTCAGAAATGAAGCAGCTTTGCGAGAAACAACGCTAAAACAAAAAATAGTCGCTCGCCACAGCAAGAAGGTCATCAAACGAGAATTCGAATTTGGCGACCTCATCCTCCGGCGGAACCAGAAAGAGCTGAAGAGGGAAAAATCGCTGCCAACTAGGAGGGACCCTACAGAGTCCGGATGAAAACCGGGACAGGAGCCTACGGACTTGAAGACCTTAACAAAGACACAATCCCAAGAACTTGGAATGCCGAAAAACTTAAAAGGTACTACACTTAGAAGGCAAACAAAGCTAATAAACTCTAATGTACATACCTAGTTCAAGACAACGAACACCATGCTCTCCAGCAAAACGAGCAACTACAACGAAGAAGGAAAGCCGTGTCACTCCAAATCCAAAAAATTAAAAAGGATAAGTGAAATCTACACAACAGATTCACATACCCCTCAGTATGCTCGCTACCAACTACAACATCACTGCTCGGCATGTTAGGTAGAACCCCAGCTCGCGATGGGTGATTCACGCCTCAGTGCGTTGTACTTAAATTGATTTTTTCGTCATCCACTGTACTCCGTCTGAAACACAACTTTGGACACACATTCAGATAAACAATCTCTTGGATGTGTAACGCTTCTAACAAATACCCCGCGTAAAAGTTAGAACTCTCACGCTCGAACCTCCATTGGAAAACAACGCAGAAGGTATACTTACCGACCGAGGAACGATACCAGCGAAGAAGGGCAAACCTTTAATTCGCCGGCGGGCATTCAAAACTCTCTAGTCATTGATTTATTTCATCAAAACAACGATTGTCGGGGGGTAGACGATACCGCACTAGCAAACCCATCTTTATTTCGAAGGTCGTTTAACATATCAAAACAAGCACCAAAAATAAAGACACTTGAGCATACGGATTGTCAATTTGTAAACATGCAAAAACCAACAATTCGCTCTCAAAAATACTTCAAACAGTATAATAAGCCTCACACAACGAGCACTCGGTTCGAACGTCATACTTGAAAATAAAACAAACATTTTCAAACAAGTGTGATAAGAACCAAATAAACAAAGCAAATTATATTCAAAGGTGCTAACCACGAAGGGCGCACAATGTCATTAGCACAAAGGCGATTACAAGCAAGGTTGTTAAAGAAGAGATTAAAATTACAAGGCCTCATCGGCGTGGGCTTCATCAACATGCCCTACATCTTCCTCAAAGGTCGGGGGAGGTTTAATCACTCCATCTTAAACAATGCTGAGATGATGAATCCCCTCAACGCATAAGTCAGTGTCAGGGTTCACCACCCTTAACTGGGCTACATCGCGGTCAAATCCAAGCTGGACATGATCCACAAAGCTTCCGTCCAGCACGCTAACCTTAAAACCTAGGTCAGCACGCCTTAGGACAGCTATGTCCTCCGTCTCATCTTTCCTGGGGAAGTCTGCCTTCTTCAAGGACTCCTCCAGAGCCGCTTTCTCCTCAACCAGCTTATCGGAGGATTCAGCTGCTTGCTCTAGGGCCGTTCGAGCATCCACCAGTTGCTTTTCTAATGCAGCAATGTGGCGGTCACGCTCCTCAACATTTGACCTCTCAACAGCAGCACTACCTTTAAGTTGGGAGACCTTGGAAGATAGAGCATCTCGCTCCTTCATCAACACATCTGCTTGGACCTCACCCTCCATTGAAGCATTGTTCAAGGCCGTGGCGACTGCTAGAGCCTTCATAGCATCAATAAATCCCTTTGTTATTGCCTTAATCCGGCCAACAGGCCCAAGGTCATGAATAACCTTTAGTTTAGGGTAATCCAAGAAAAGGGTCGAATGAGAGCTGCAACGATCTGGCTCAAACCACACTCTTGGGAGCTGAAGAAGATCCCCACCTTCGGAACAAAGAGGAACAACCCTAATAGGCGTGACCAGCCCCTTGGAAGATGCCTCCACCTTCCTTCTTTTTGCGGGATCTTGCATCCTCTCTTCGGAACGCTCCTCCCTTTCCAAGTCCACCATCGGGCCAGAGGTTGAGCCCGGACCGGGTCCTGCTAAGAGGTGGCTAACGGACTGAACATTCTTACGCCGATTCTTGGTGGCGACCTTTTTTCTCGTTTCATTCACGAGCTCCTGTAGATCTTTCATCTTTCCTGCAAAACTGAAAGAAACAAGAGCAAGAGTGCGAGCTACCAAGGTAATCATCTGGGTCCTGAGACACCACCAACTCAAGGGTAGTGATGAAGCGGGGCTTTATTACTTGTGTCTCGTCCGCATTCATCAATGGGTTCCCCCGTTTATAAATTTTTATCCTTCGCGAGAAAGATTGAACAAACGCCCAGAATTTCTGGTGGGAATCTATCTCCTCCTCCGTCAAACTAGGAACAGTTCGACAAAAATCTTTCGGTTCAAAGCCAAAGTGATCTTTATTCTATTACATGGGAAAGAGGGGATGTCAAACTTGGACTCCATCCTTCACCGCCTTTAAGAGACTACTCAAAGCCGTTTCACTTTTTGGTCTCATAAAAAAGAAACGCTCTTTGAAACTCTGTACTTTCCCCGCGAATATATCAAACATCTTCTTGGTTTGACGGAAGGAAACCCAGTCAGCACCCCGTTGAACGGTGAAGATGGTGTAGAAGACGTTCTTGAAAGGGGGAACTCTCAAATACTGGCACACCAATTCAAATGCCCTCATAAAAGCGTAAGAATTGGGATGGATCTGAGAAGGAGACAGTTTGGTCCAGCGGAACACTTTCCTTTGAAAATCGGAGAAAGGAAGTTTGAAACCCATGTCTTTGAAAACCACTTCGTACATGGGAAATACATGGTTCTCATACGTCGAACACACTCTATCGGATGTGGTCGAGAGTACAACCTCCCAACCTTGGATTCTATCGACAGAACTAAAAGGGGTTTCTCCCATTCCACCTAAAGCAAACGACAACTCCATCTCCAGAGGCTCATCCCCTAACCAAATAAGAGCGGGCGCGACAATTTCTTCTTCCGCCATGGAAAACCTGAAAGAGCTAGGAAAAAGTGAATCTAACATTCAGATCCACCATTCCTTCACCCATCAGATCAACCACGACGTGGAAGGGATCAAACATCAATCGCTAAAACCAGAGCAAAAGCACGAAAGGGTCCCCGCCTTCACGGTATTTCCTTACAGACGAAATGGGAAAAACCAACGGCAGAACTACTCTTGCCACGACAGAAAATCTCCTTCAAGGCCAGCAGGACTGAAGCTTATGAACTAAACCACAGCCTGTCGCCAATGTTTTCTCTCAAAACGCTGAAAACAGACAGTAAAAACCTAAGACTCCTTACACACAGTGCAAACCACCATAACAAACGGCAGAAACCACCGAGTCGGAGTAACTTCTACGCTAAGAACATGCATTTCTACGGCTTCTTAAACATGAAACTAAAGAAGTCAAGCATGAAACAAAGGGAAAATATACTATCAGAGCATTATCTGTTTGGATGGATGAAGAACTGGACTTGAAGTGAGAAGTTGAAGGATCAGAAATGCTTCGTCTTTGAAAGAACTCTTAGAAGTTTTCTGATTTTCTAAAACGTGAAGTGACAAAAGTGTTCAAACAAACGTTTGAACTATTTATACCCGCTTCACAGACCTTTCAGAGTCACGCGGTTACAATCCGGTACAATCATTTACATGCAACTCTCCACTCAAATGGCAAACCCACGGTCTAGGTCAAATCTAACCACCCATCCAAGGGTTCTGATTAATGGTAGCGGTTCTTCAAACGTCGGGATTAAATCAACGGTTCTGATGACACCTTGGAAACACAAACCAAGAACACTCTTCAGGCACTAGGTACTCGAGTACCATAATAGCCTTTACACGTGTCACTCGGAAACCAAAGGCCATGTCTCCTCAATCTTTCCCTCGAGACGTGGGCATTAATTGCATATTGACAATAGACCAACTTCTTGACGAGGGAATCTTTCCATCTGACCAAAGTCAAACGAGCATCTGTTTGCCGAACACAAATCATTCCACTGCCAAACCTGTCTGGCTATAAAACATATTATGCTAAGAGTATGGCAAAGCGCGTTCCTTCACACGCCCACCCTATTCTCATAGTAATATAGCTACCCAAGACAGCAGGTTCTCAAAATCTGAGGCATTTTCATGCATCTCATCAGCTCGACCCAGTCTTTATTTTGAGAACTTGCAAAGCAATTCTGTTGGAACCAACGATCCCTATCACGGAATGCCGAGGAAACTTCAAAACATAGAGACGAGCACAATTCTCTCCTTATTCACTTGCTGAATACAAGAGTAATCCCCCTTTTTTGGCCGCCTACGAGCAGTAAATCCTGCCCGCCCTTAAGTCATCACTCTTCATCAAGAGCAACGACTTGGGGGGCTACTATTCTGGACCGATCAAAAGGGTCTTAGGCCCAATACAATCCAAGCCCAAACACCACGTTTGGCAATATTACTTGTGGCATACCCCTTCTCCATTAGGGGGTGCACGGAGCAAGCGAGACCGGTTCACTTCCCACGAAGCAATTATTTCTCTAGCGGTTACACGTTCCCGCAATTATTTCTCTAGCGGTTACACTTCCCACGATTTCGTAACCGCCAAACCGAGGTTTTCCATTACAACGGCTCTGTAGCCCTCCACCTCTATATACAGGGGACACTTAACAGTCCCCAAGGTAGAATCTACTCTCTCTTCTAAACCCTCATTCTTTGATCTCTACTTACTTGAGCGTCGGAGTGTCTGCAGGTACACACATCCCCGCCGCTCCAAGAAGCACTCTTGACACATTCTACCACCACTCAAACCACCGTATTTAAAGCATCGGCAGTCACCTTCTGATCAGGTACGATCAAATAATAATAATAATAATAATAATAATAATAATAATAATAATAACAACAAATAGTTTCATTCCTATCTTTGTCCCAACTCAAGGAAGTTGATGATAAAATAAAGTTGATCAAGTTCTATTTTAAGGATTAACATTATAACAACTTGTTTAAAAGAAGAATAAATGTTGCAACACATTTAACAAACAAGCATATTTATAATGTCCTCATTCCTCAACCAGAAAAATGGTTTAGATCATAATGAGCTTAAACACAAATAGAAATGGAAAAGATAATGGATGGAAACAAATTGCATTAATCAATAGTAGCAAGTAGAGTTTACAAAGGAGTAATTACAATCCAAAGAGGATGGAAAATAGTTATTTGCATTACTCATTTAATGTAACGTCCTATGTCTATTAAAGCGATAATACACGCGAATAAAACATATATTCAAGAAAAAGACGCTACGTCTTCACATCAAATTCAAATAACATGCATATATAAAATTCCTCAACACTCGCAGCGGATAAAGTCATACATCTCCAAAATATACATGTCATAAGATCAATATACATCATCATAAAAATCTCCAAGTCCCGACATATGGGCAAAATCTCCATAACAAATAAATCCAACAAAACATAGAGACCGACGTCCTAATCAGAGCCTAATCTAAGACTCCAAGAAACGATAACGGAGATAGCTCCCGCTATCCAAGTACTCACCATGCAAAACTACTCCTGCACTCCATCTAAAACTTTCATGTTTACACCAAAGGCCAATTCAAAAGAGAAACAGGCGAAAAAGACGCAAGAACGCAAAACAGGGGATGCTGTCACTGTGCAGCTCGCCTCGCGAGTAAATCACTCGCCATGGCGAGTAATGATAGACTGCGTGCTGTCGTGAAAAACCTATTTTTCACCCCAAAATCCCAATTTTGAATCCCTTAAGCCCAAATTTGATCCCATGGTTTGTCCAAACGTTTATAAACACCAAAAGAGACTCAAAACCA
>Ga0315914_1008619_pt1 | contig 13497 bp, 7 predicted proteins | sample MpolenodulesMG_FD_203920 | JGI IMG/M metagenome (GOLD analysis project Ga0315914, IMG submission 203920) | Medicago polymorpha root nodule microbial communities from Los Angeles, California, United States - elongated nodules | ecosystem: Host-associated > Plants > Roots > Nodule | place: USA...
TCTCTCTCTCTCTCTCTCTCTCAATAAAAATCAATCAATCAACTTGCGACGTGCCAACCCCCCAATTAATCACTCTAACTCTAATCACCATCGTGGTAGCTTAGTTGAAATTATGCACTCTCTACAGATGCATACTTTATAAATTTTACTAATTGACGACAATATAGTACACTTGATATTTTGTCCATCACTAAGCCACTCCAAGAATTTTCACGTTGTCTTCACTAATAATCATAGTTAAAAAAAACAAAAATTATACTTCATTGTAAGAGTATATTATGATTGAAGCCAAACCACTCCAAGAATATCCAAATATTGAAATCAAGCTAAAAACTTGTAGTACAACTTTCACGATGGCAAAAGGTTAAGCTCTTCAACCATCAACCTAATTTCATAACACAATTTACATCAATGTCAATCAGCGCTCGTGTACTAATCAACACCTTCTGTAATTTCGATTGTATCAACACATCCTTAAATTAAAATTCCATAACCCAAATCAATTTTTCCAGCCCAATCATCATTGTAGAACTTGTGACTGCAACACTTTAACAATATAACCCTTATTTTCTAACATGGAATATCAAACCAAAAACTCATATGATTGGATCAAACAAAAATCTCTCATACCACTTGTTGGAAAGTCCATCATAACACAATTTACATCAATACCAATCAACGCTCGTGTACTAATCAACACCTTGTGTAATTTCGATTGTATCAACCCATCCTTGAATTAAAAATTCCACAACCCAAATTGATTTTTCCATCAATTTTTTCCAGCCCAATCTTCATAGTAGAACTTGTGACTGCAACACTTTAACAATATTACCCTTATTTTCTGACATGGAAGATCAAACCAAAAGCTCATATGCTTGGATCAAACCAAAAGCTCTAATACCACTTCTTGGAAAGTCCAGAGGACGCTGGAGCAACAATGAGACCACATGCTCCAAGACCACAAGAGATGAAGATGCCACATCTCCATCCAAAACCTTAAAGCAATATATTTATGGGTCATTTCACTTATAAAGTGTTCAACCTCCACTTTTCTAAGCAATGTGAAACTTCTAACTCACACTATCTACGCAAAATATTTATCCACCATAACAGAGACTGTTGAATCGAAGGTCATTGAAGGTAAGATTGTTCATTAGATCCGAATAAGATTCGTTTTTGTGGTTCTAAAGTTTCATCTTTTGGTGAGAATATTTGAGCGGACATCGTAGGAACTGTCTGATGCAATTTCTAATCTGATTGCAATGCAATTGTAGACGTGATTCAAAATCACACAACAATTGTGTTACAAGGCTTTTGTGGAGGCTACCACAACAACAATGTTGTGTCCACAACTGTGATGTGGACCACAATTTGAAACCATGTTTAACTTATAGCCATCATAATCAATTGAATATGAAATCGATAATTGACTTGGTTAACTAACATACTCAAACTTATCATTGTTTGCAAAGTGTTTGGTCATTGGGGTCAAGTGGTTAATGAGATCGAATTAAAAAAGGATTGTTTGTAAGAACACGAGTTTAAATTTTGGCTGTAATAATATTTGACAAGGTTTACTTAGATCTTGACGAAACTTCATGTCAATATGTTGTCTCCTACAATATTAAAATCAAAATCAAATCACAAACACAAATAGCTTGAAATAATGATTATTTTAATATGAGCTCTCTCTTTCTTTGTTATCTTCATCAACGACTCCATCTTCTTCATCTCATCTTCCTTCTCTTTCTTTGAATTTTCGTAGCTCAAGCACACACGCGAATACACATTTTTTCATTATCAATATCCTTTAGTGGAACCTTCAGTGTCATTGTCAATCTTCCGTAATGAGCCTAGTTCTTCGTTTGTTAATCTCTTTTCTGCAAATGTGATAAAGAATAGAAACTAAGATTCATTCGTTTTAGATTTCTTCAATCTCATTGTTTGTTTTAGGGTTTCATCCATCTCAATTGTGTATTCTAGGTTTTCATTTTTGTTTAATTAAAGTAAATATTTTAGTTTCCACTTTTAATTTAGGTTTAGTTATTATATTAGGTTTGTTAAATTTAAATGTCACATGAAATTAAAATACACATAAAATAATGACATAACCCACCTCAGTGAGTCATGTGAAAAGATTATTCAATGGACAAAGTTAAATGAAACCAAAAGGGTAGAATCTAATTCAAATAGATGAATTTATTTTAGGACTAAAACCGGATTGAGACATCAAAATCAAGATTAATCCATAAATCAACTATTGATGACATGATTCAGTCAAGTCTTTTTTTTTATTAGAAGGGTGTGTTGAAAATCATGGAATCATAGGGAGAAAGATCATAGATATAAGCAAGAGAGCAAGCATAAGAGTACTCATGTGGGAGATACTCATAGAGATCCATATTGGAATGAATAGATTTGATTAAAAGATGTGAAATGAGTACATGTGTGGTCTTATTTATAGACCTCAATTATACTAACTAGTGTGATTAACTAACTAACTAGAGTGAGTAACTAACCCAAACTCTCTAACTAACTCTAACCACCTTAACTAACATGACTTATCTTCCAAGTATTTTAACAGGGTGTGTTTGTTTCAAGGTAAGAAATTACATTTCTTGAATGATATTCTTAGGAGTAATATTTTAAGGAATAACTTTTCTACTGTTTGGTAAAAATTTTGGTAAAAATTTAGATTTTCTGGGAATGTTTTAGAAATTATTTAATTAAAAAAATAAGAAAAAATAAATGTGAGTGGGGGTGAGAATTTATAGCAAGTTTGTTTTATTCCCATAAAATGCTAGATATTAATCATTTAAGCACCGAAATAACAATAGAAGAAATCATATCAAAATAATATTTATGGGATTATAACATTCGAGGGAACAAATTTTCAAAACTTGAAACAAACATGCGAATGTTGCATTTACAATCGCACATTCTCAGGAATCATATTACAAATCTTGAAACAAACATACCCCAAAAGTTCAATATTCCAATGAATTTTTGACGCCCACTCTTAGAATTGATGGCCATCGTTCATCTTGATTATTTTAATTTGCAAAGGATAAATATTTACTTTAATTCATGAGTTTTTGCCAATAAGTGTCCTAAAAGCATTGTCTAATGAATTCAAGAAAAGAAAATTTGTCTTGAAAATACAAACCTAACACACAAAATCATAGCTACACAATTTTCAAGATAAAAGTTATTACTCCCTCCATCTCAAAATAACAGTCGTTTAAAATTTGTGCACAATTTTAAAAAAAATGATTAATTGTGTTGATTTCAATGATAAAATTAGTAGCATTTACTAAAATATTCTTATTAATTGTAGTTAGTGGAGTAGTTAAGTTGAATGGAATTCAATAAATAAATGTATAATTGTGAAAAAATAATAATAAATATTATATTGACATTCTAAAGTGACAATTATTTTGAGACAGAAAAAAAAATGTCGAAGAGACAATTGTTTTGAGACGGAAATAGTACTTTTGAATGCTCAAACAATGCCCTAAGAATATTTGTTACTCCCTCATCCCAAATTGTATGTCGCTTTGGAAAAAAATTGTCCCAATATTAATGTTATTTTTCTTAATATATCCTTAATTATTTATTGCTCCATCTTTTTTCAAATTTTTTCATTTATTTTTCTCATATCATTTATTAAGGAGTACTATCTTTTCCTCACGTAATATTAATTATATGTGTGAAATATCCAAAATATAATGCAATTTAAGACGGATGGAGTAGCATTTTTCTTGATTTTATCGTGCTTTCATTGTCGATAGGTGTGAGGCTGGTTCAATGAACCTAGCTTATACTTTTTTGGAGTACGTTTAGTCATTCATTTTCAGGCTTTCGAGTTTCGAATAGCCGTTTTGATTCTGTCGGCAAATTGGATGGTACGTGTACCTAGCTGCAGCCTGCATGCATGTTGTATGTTTGTAGGCAAATTATTGCAATGGATTATTATCAACAAATTATGACGCTTTTCCTTCCTACAGCATGGTGAGAGAGGGTATAGGTAACAAAATAATAAAAAATCAAATACTGACAAGAGGGATGTGTAAAGTTAGTGACATGAAATTGTTATAATCAGTCCAAAATTGTTTTTTCGTTTCTGTATAGGTATGATAAAACGGGATCAGCAGTAAGCAAAGTGGGGCAAGGCATGTCAACTAGAATTGTAGGGTTTATCAAATTAAATTCACCAATTAATTTATTTAAGAAATAAAAAATAAAATGAAAGGAAAAAATACAAAGAAAACCAAACTAAGGAACTGATGATCTCACAAAAAAATATAAAAATTGTCATCCAATTTTTTATGTTCATTCATCATCCAAAAATCTAAAACTAATCAACCACTCAGCCAAACAAGATTTTTTTTAGGGATAGAAAGATAACGAGTCTATCGGTTGACAATAAGGATGGGAAAAAGGGTCAATTAGAGATGTATGATTGAAAATCTTATCCTGTCTCGTTGTATGGCGAACCGGCAGATTGACCCCGTCAATGTTTTAAAAAAAATTAAAAACTTCACAAAAACAAAGTAAAAATATATAAATTTAAAGTTATATAACTAATGACTTATGGGGCCCTTAGGTAACCCTGGACAGGCAGCTTGTGGGGGGATTTACAGAAATTCAAGTTCAGATTTCCTTGAAGCATTTGTTGTTAACCTTGGAATCAACTCAGCTTTCAACCCTGAGCTCATTGGTGCTATGGTCACAATTGAAATTGTTCACTATATGAATTGGTACAATTTTTGGCTAGAGACTGATCAATGTTAGTTTACTTGTCCTTTAAGTCTCCTAATAGTTCTCTGGCATCTCATAAACAGATGGGACAACTGTATGCATTTATTGTCCTTTTTCAATTTTACTATTACCCATATTTATAGAGAAGACAACACTTGTGCTGATAACCTAGCGAATATAGGTTTATCTTTGTCTTATTACTGTTTGTTTTCTCAACTTCCCTCTAAGATTAGGCAGGTTAGGTCTACCTAATTGTAGGTTCTGTTAACTCATTGAGGGTTTTGATTTTATGCCCCCCTCGCTTTTCTTGTTTTATATCTCTTTTTCTTTATCAATATATTTCGGGGTTGTAGCAGTTGCTACAACTTCCTTTATCCTTATATATATAATTAATGGCTCCGCTAAAAATATGAAAATGATCATTCAAACATATAAATTACATCAACTAAAAATCAACAATAAATTAATAAGATATTCAAAATAAAAACTTCATGAGTTATTGACTAACTGTTAAAAATATGAAGTTAAAATCATGAAGCAAAAGTGATGAAATTAATTGAATTTTTTCTCCATTTCACGGAGGAGAAAATTGAAAACATGATTGTGATTTATAAATAAAAGAAGTGAAAAATAGAGTTCTTTTTTAATATACCAGCTCAACAGACCAACCCACCAGCCCCGTCACCGCCCCATTTTTAGCGGGTTAGGCGGGGCGGACACCCTACAAAATGCGGGTGTAAAATTTCAACCCACATCCGCTAAAAATGGTGAACCCATTTTGCCATCCCTGGTTGACAATCTATTAAAAAGATGGCCAGAAAATGCCAAATGTAGATCATAAAACAATAAAGCGAGAATTAAAAAAAATGGTTGAATAAGTTTTATATTCTTTATTTTTTTTGGCAGACGTTTTATCTTCTTATTTTGTAAAAAAAAAGATTATATTCTTATAAATATTTTTATAAAATTTTAGTCTCTAAAAAATTTCAACAACTTTTGTTCCTTAAATATTTTTCACGACAAATTTAGTCTCTCATTTCAAAATTTTGAATTATTTTTCGCAGTCATATTTTATACAATATAAAAATATTTATTGAAAAACTTTAAAAAAAATCACAAGAGATGAATTAAATATGAATTTTTAAATTTAAGTGATAAAAAATTCATATTTAATTCTAAATGCAACTAAAAAAAATTAATTCTAAATATCTTTGTAAAAGTTTATTCAAAAAATATGAAGGGTGCACATAAGTTGACTTGAAAATATGGACCAAAAGTAATGACGGAAAATACTTAGAAGACCAAAACTTGCTGAAATTCTTTGAGGGGTTTAAGTAACTCAATTGATCTGAGCGATAAGAAGTTGGAGGTTTTGGGTTCAAACCCAGCCAAGGAGAAAAACTAATATTAAGAACTAATCATTAACATTTGTCATTAAAAAAAAAACTTGCTGAATTTTTTCAGAGATACTAAAAATGAAATTTGAGATATTTATAAGGACCAAAAACTTATAATTAACGCTTAAAAAATATTTTTCAAACAAGTAGGGTTCATTTTACGGTTAGAATAAGATAGAGACTATACATGATACGAAGTTGAATAAAGACATGATAAGATATGAATATGATAAACATTTATCATATCATTTCTTTGATGCACACATGATAGCGTGTGTATAATAATTAAATGACAAAATTACCATTGTATTAAATTTTGTGTTAGGTTAACTCTATCCCAGCCTAAACTTAGGATAGAAATTACAAAGGAGTAATAGGATATGATCGGTGCTTCAAACAGAAGATTATAATAGGATATAATACGTTTATCTTATATATAATATCTCTCTATTCTGACCATCAAGTTTTTAATGGCATGTTGGCTAACCCACCCTGCTCTATTTTTTAGGTAGTGTGGACCAACAAGTGTTGCTGGGTTCAAACCTTCAACTTTTCCTTCCAAAAAAGATAGGTATAATCAAACTGCTAGGTTGGTCATAACATGTTGTGTCGCCTTTTTTTTGGTTGCAAAGTGGCAAATACATAAACACAAAAATTGCAAATTAGGGAGAAAATGATGGAGAGGATGATGAACAATGAATAGAAAAGTAGAAGAATGAGATATTCTTGCTATGTAAATGCGACCTCCACCCCTTTTCACAAGACATTGTAACAAAATTCATGTATATTAAAAAAATTGTTATAATAATAAAGTATTTCAAATGTGTGTGGATACTATTAAAATGAGTAATGATATTTATATATTATTGTGTGACAACTTTTAGAGTAATTTATCCCGCAAAAAACTTTTAGAGTAATTTACTTTTTTTTCTTTTCTTTTTGAAAAAAACAATAGAGAGAAGGTAAGAACATAATGAAAGTATGAAATAGTTGTCTCAAATAGTGGTACAAATATCATTTATATATTAAATCTTTATGTAAGAATATATTCAATATTAATTTTTAATATTTCAAAATAAATTGATAGTATTAATTAATAAAAGATCTTATCTTATCTTTAATATTCAATAGTTTTAATAATTCCTCTCAAAAAATCAAAGATATATTTAAAAAAAGAAGTAATAATAAATACATTTAAAAATTGATAACAAGATCTTGTCTTTATAGACCATATAACTTTTGTTGTAAAAGGCTTCCTAGCTAGTGAATGAGGTAAAAATTGTTTAGAGTATTTGTTGATATTTAGTGGATCATTAACTTTACCTAAAAATGGAAAACTTGGTCATTCCTTGATTTCATGATTACCCTACCAAATATAGAAAGATATGATATCGCATGAACAGGACCCGTGCTGTCTTATACTACCGTGATTTGTGGTCTTCAAAGTAACAACAAGCATACATAGATTCCATTCATGTCTGTGTACTAGAAAATTATCCAACCTGTGATCCTCTTCCATTTCATCATTAAGACAAAAAGTACCCATGTATGTGTGATTTCCCAATAATATACGATAGTGGCAGTTTTTGTTTTTGTTTTTTCTTATAAATTTGGTACTCTCCTGGTGATATTTTTTGAAGATTAATTGAATGACGCTTTCATAGGGGTGTTTTTATGTCAAGTCATGTTATGAAATCGCTTTCACCTTGAATCGAAAACACGTCTACAATAATTCCTAACACAATAACAGTCATGTTATAACCATGAATAATAGAAGCTACAAAGTGTAGCTTTGCATCGAAAACACGTCTACGACAATTCTTAACAATCATGCTATAATCGTGAATAATAGAAGTTGCAAAGTGTAGTATGGTATCGAAAACACGTCAACGACAATTTCTAATACAATAACAATCATGTTATAACCGTTAATAATAGAAGTTAAGTGTAGCTTCCCATCAAAAACACATCTACGGCAATTCTTAACAATAACAATCATGCTATAATTGTCAATAATAGAAGCTACAAAGTGTAGCGTATCAAAAACACGTCTACGACAATTCCTAATGCAATACCAATCATGTTATAAATAGATTAAACATTTGTCATTGTTTGGATGCTTTAAGTCATGTTCCCAATCACAATCAACAATTTAAAAGATTACTTTTTTTCTTTACAAGAATTTAAAAGATTACTTTTAATTTAATATATTAATCATTTTAAAAATCTCAATTGATGCCGACACAAAATAATATTAAATAGGAGTTGCTAACTTACTCCAACCTATAAATACATGGAAGTAAGTTAGCAAGTTACAACCACTTGATCTAAAATAAAATAAAAAACACAATTTCTTTGTTTCTAACACAACGCTAGTTAATTGTAGGATTGTAATTGTAATTGAATTACATATTTTGTTTACAAAATATCACATAAACACTTTGTTAACTTCCACAAATTTCTCAAATATTGGTACTAACTGCAGTGTTACTGTTGTGTAGTATGACTAAATTTGATTAAGTTCAATAGAAAAGAAACCGCATCAAAATAATTCACGTGTAATGTATCTTTGCTTAAATTATATCAAATGTTCTTTAAGTTATTTAATCGTAACAAATTGATTATTTAAGTTTTTTCCGTACCACTTAGGCCTTTAACTTAATTAATTGTAACAAGTTGGTTCATTAAATTTTTTTCATATCAATTAGATCTTTTAAGTTATTTAACCGTAACAATTTGGGGCATTTCAGATCTTAAAAATGTAAGTTATTCAGGGTCTTAACGTTATAATTAAATAACTTAAAGATCTAAGTGTTAAAAAAAATACTTAAAAACTAACTTGTTACAATTAAATAACTTAAAAAACGTCAATGATACGAAAGAAACTTGAAGGATCAACTTGTTATAATTAAATAACTTAAAAGACCTCTGATGTAATTTAAGCTATATTTTTCCTAACATATGAAAACCCTCAATATATATTTGCGTGTGAAATATGGTGGCGTTTAGGGTGAGAAAGTATAAAACTTTCCCACCATTAGTCATTTGATATTTTATCATTGAATTAGAGATGAACACTCATTTTATTGTAGCTTGTCTGCACTATAACTTTTCTCACTTGTCCACAACCACTCATTAACTAAATGAGGGGGTCTTAAGTGTAGAATCTGATATGATAGCAACATAATCTCTTTTTTTTTTTTTTTTAATGAGAACTAAAATATGATTCACGCAATATAGCAAAAACCAAAAAAGTATTAACCCTTTTCATAATAATCTTGTTGAACACACTTATCTTACATTTTCATAAAGAGAAATGTTATTTCAATAATTATTTTGTGATAATTTTGCGACAACTTTTTCTCTCATATTCACATTGTATTTTTACTTTCTCTCTATTATTTTGGTTTTTGTGCCAACACTCATATTTCTTTGTATATTTAGGTTGTCCCACAAGTTGTCAATAAAAGTGGTTGTTCAAATAACACTTCTCTCTTTAAAATGAGGAGTGATATTTGTACAACTAAAATGAGACAACTTTGATGACAACCAATTTTCTCCTCTTGTGATTGGACAAAAACAATAGAGAGAGAAAGAAGAAGAGAGAATAAAAAACACATGTGAGTATGAGAGAGAGAGTTGTTTAAAAAGTTGTCAAAAAGTGGTTGTACAAATATCATTTCTCCTTTAAAATATGCAAGCTTTTGGAAATAAACTATGAGTTTAAATTTGTATACTTTGTCGTTGTATAAATATCTTACACATACATTTCATGATATGTTGTCACGTAAATCGATGGATATGACAACTCATACATTTTCATATTCATTAATTAACATGACAACACATCATTGAATACATGTGTAAATAATTGTACACTGATAGAGTATATTAATTAAATTCATAAAGTATTGCAACTGAATTCGACTCCATTTTAAAATGTAAAACTTGGATTTTAGTTAATTTGTCTCGTGGAGGAAAATCTATGGGATGTAAGTGGGTTTTTAGAAAGAGATATAATCCCAATTATTCAATAGATAATTTATTATAAATATAAAGGTGGATTAGTAGCAAAGGATCCCACTTCGGTGTCATTGTGGTGACAAAGTCGTCAACCATCAGTCAATCAAGATGTGCCACTTGTTGATGATTGATTTTGTCATCCGAAAAGGCCTAGCGGCGCATCTTGTTGCCCACTTACCATATATTCATGTGCAATTAATTCTTGATATACACGCGGAGATTTGCTAGGATACACCCACTTTTTTCTTTTTTTTTATGAAAGTATATATATTAAATTGTGAGATTTGATTTGGGATTGGAATTGTGAAGTAGGTCGAATTAAATGGATTATGACTCAACAAAAGATTGTGATGCAGAATATGATTCCAGTTTCCTTGGTAGAAAATTGAACAATATTGTTGAATTTAGAAAGAAAGAAAGAAAAAAATTGCTAAGGAATTTGGTCAGAGGAAAAAATACAGAATTTCTTTGTCATCTCCTACACATTTGCATATAATATTCCAAGTCTTAGTAACATAACAAAGCTCATTACACAAATTACAAATTTTGAATCTACCAACTAGTATTGAATCAGAGATTTAAATAAACAAAGGGCAACAATTATGCATAGCCAAGAGTAAGAAGTGATGCAGCACTAATAAAATGAGCTGGTAGCAGAAATTGAGCAACAATTATACATAGCCTTAAACTGTTGAAAATTGTTGAATCTTGCTTCCTCACGATTTGAAAGAAAACACATGTTAGCATACATAAACTCATCTATAGAATTCGAGTTACTTGATCTTTTAGCTTATTTTGGACAGCACAGTCATTTGTTTATCAATTGCAATATAGAAAAATGAAATTTTTAAGGTACAAATATGCAGGTGCGTTATGTGTTTCTGTTTGGAATTATAACCGAGTATGAAACAAAGAATCTCAATTGGTCACACTGTTAAATGCCAAAATACTTCGATTGGTCATTACTTCAAAAGAATCTCAATGAAAAATTGTCAAATTACTTCAAAATATTTGTCAAATATTTGCTTTCTCTACTCTTGTGAAGTACTACCTTCTTACATCTGAAACAATTTAAATCGTTTCACCAAATTATTGCACCAAATTATTGCATTCTTACTTATCTTTCAAATGCTGTGTATAACGTTGGACCGTATGGGCTATTATGAATTTGAGAATTCATGATCATTGATGATGCATAGGAAACTGTTCTTACTTATAGTATGCAAGATATAATTACTACATTCATGTTTATTAATATAACAAAGAATCTGAGTAGTTTCCATTTCCTTTACTGCATTTGTTTATTGATTATCATTCTGTCTTGTATTCTTTAGCCTCTTTTCACTTGTTCAAAAACTCCAAACAAATATCCATCTTGTTTGAAAATGATAATGTGTATCTAATAAATCACTGAATGGTGATTGTGTAATTATCTACTAATATGTGGATAACATGCTTCTTTTTTAGGCCAATTCATGAGCAGGAGACAAGTCTTGCATCATGCATAAACTAGTTTTCATCATTGGGTCAATAAATCTCGTAATTAAATTAAATGAGATATGATATAACTTATTGATCTAATGGTGAAACACACTCTTGTGCATTCTAAATTTGAAATAAAAGACATTGGCAAAACTGCCCTTTCATGCCACATAACTCATTACATTGCAATGATTGATCGTTATTTATTTTTCTAGATTTGGTAGAAACTAAAAAGCACAGTAAACATTTTATCAAAGCATATGATCTGAACTTGATATCATTTTTTATACATTTTAAATAAAAATTAAATTAAATTATGCAGTTGAAAATGTGCATGTCTATATCTTGAGTGCAAATTATGCTGTTATGTGGACTTAATGTTTACAATATATAGTAATCATTGATGTTGAAAAAATTTATATTTCTTCGCTCATATCAACATCATTTCGAACTTCTGGGACTTGAACAGATCGGAGTGAAAGTGTATTGTTTTCTTCCGTCAAAGGAATTAAATTTCCAGAATATAAGCTTTTGATGATCCAGCTAGAAGTCTACAAAACAAAAACCAATGCACTTCAGAAATAAACAAAATCATTTAGAGAATAACATACAATCACTTGATAAACAGTACGTAAACAGGAAAATATCAAGAGGTCTGTTTTTGTATGAAATTGAAGGACTGAAGAGTAAATCTTGACCCTAACTATACATTTCTTTCTTACATGAAAGGTCAAAATTAAGTAATTTGTTGACATCTATCTTCTCTCAAGACATTTCTACTTTTACTACCTGCAGTCTGACATTTCTAAAATCGGTTCTTTAAGTTCATGTCATTAATCTTCGATTTTTACACTAATATGACTAATTGAAATACTCATCATTTGCATGGATGGAATAGAAATATTTTGGACTTAATTATATTTATGCCTCACTCTCATATGAGAGATTCTTTATAAATAGCAGAATTCTCGAGCATGCTAATACACGACCAATTACATTCTTCCTGGTACAAAAATTGAGCACTAAAAATCAAACTAAAATCTAAAATATAAGTAAAAACTACTTACCATAATAGGAATATCCCGTTCCAAAGCACAGGACCTCAGGTGACGTGATATTGTAGCCTTTTCTTCAACTACAATAGCTCCCATCCTTTCTTCATTGGTGCTCCGAACTAACCATTGAAGAGTTTTGAACGCCCGTCCACCTCCATGCTGCACAACATGAAGAAAAACAAAAGGAAAAGGGAGAGAGGAGTAAGTTCAGACTTCATACAATGTAACAGAGATATTACATTAGAGTAAGATTAGTATAATCAGTTACTACTTACTAGTAAGGTCATGTTATACACAAAGGTGTGTTTGGGAGTTTTAATGTCAGACAAATGAGGGTTATGATTAATAACTTATTTCTTAGTAAACTGAAGATATATTATCCTCCAAAACCCAATTCCTGTCCTAATTCATTGAGTTCCACTGATTTTGGAGGACAGTTTTTCTCCATAATACAACTAATTATTAGTCGTAAGTCCTCTCAACCCTTTCCCTTCCCTCCAAACACCAAAGCATGTAGGCAACTTTGGATTGGACATGATAGCAAAGATATTTTGAACTTAATTCCTGTATCTACGGAAATATCTCGGCCAATGGTCTCACACGAGAATTTCATATGGTTCCAAAAAATGTTGTTTTATGTTTGGTTTTAAGATTTCAAACTTTTGAGTATAATATATATAGGTTTTGCTAGAAGCCACCCATGAAGGTGTCTTTTAGCAACCCACACCTCAAGGTGTGATTTTCACTTTTTAGTTATAACTTTGCTAAAAGACACCTTC
>Ga0315914_1008620_pt1 | contig 13497 bp, 11 predicted proteins | sample MpolenodulesMG_FD_203920 | JGI IMG/M metagenome (GOLD analysis project Ga0315914, IMG submission 203920) | Medicago polymorpha root nodule microbial communities from Los Angeles, California, United States - elongated nodules | ecosystem: Host-associated > Plants > Roots > Nodule | place: USA...
ACGACCATTCTAACATCTAACTTCTCCATGAATTGAAGAAGAATATATATGTTTAAGATCATTCTTATTATACCGAAAAGGGACTATGATCTTAAAATATTTTATTTATTCTAAAAAGACATAAATAATTGAAGGGACTATGCTCTTAAGACCATTCTTGATTCCAAAGGGACAATATACCGACAAGGGACTATATAGTCTTAAGAACACTCTTAATTTCGAAGAGATAGAAAGGAGTAGAAAAAGGAGAAGGACTTGTCAACACAAGTCGAAAGAGGGAGAAGAGAAAAAAAACACAGGAAGCATCAACTGTGAATTTCGGTGTGTAGAATGCACCGTGTGAGCTCTCTATTTATAGAGAAAATTCACAACTAATAAGTGAGAAACTTTGAGAACAAGTAATACCTTACTTTGTGATTAAGTAATTCACATATTAGATCTAGTACAAAAATATCTCAATTGAGTACCAAAGTATATTATATTGAGTACAAAAAGATATTATATCATGTACCAAAATATATTTCAGATCAAGTACTAAAATATATTAGATTGTCTGCCCAAATATTTCAGATTGTGTTTCAAATTATTCTAAATTGCGTTCCAAAATATTTTAACAAAACTTGGGGACTAAGAAAACACTTTCTAATAAATATTAAATTAATTATTTAATTTATCATTTCCAAATAATAAAATACATACATCAATATACATTTTTTTCTCTAATGCTTACTTCGTTCACTTAATTATGTACCCCTATTAGAGGTATACCCCCACTGTATAAACACTACTAATGTGTGTGTTCCATCCGATGTGGAACTTCCACTTTTTTCAATTCACACAATTTCCAAACATATTCCAACAATAGATTTGGCTAATAATTTAACGCTCAATGAAGCTTTTGATAGTGTTTTTCACCTAAGACATTAAGATTCTACATTAGATAATAGTGTAAGTTTCACCTAAAACATTAAGATTCTATATTAGATAAGTGTGACCTTGAGTCAAGATATTGGTCGTGGTATATTTTGCTAAACTCTCGTGAAGATTTAGACAATCCTAATCACTTGTCATCGTTCTGAATTAAGTCTATTTTAATTTTCTTTTGCAAAGCAACTCAATAAGTACATTTTAATTGTCTAGTAGATACAACCATCCATTATTATTTGACGACGCATCTGATACACTTGCAGAATAAACCCATTAAGGATCATAACTTGTCACATTCCCTAATTGATTAGTTAAAGTATTGCATCAATACAAAAGCACAACAATGAACGAGCATTGCACAATGCCATCGACTCGTTTCTAGTCTCTTTTCTCGCCCCCTTCCGCATGCGTGTACATTTATTAGTTTCCTTCAATGACGAGACATTATTTGGAATCTAAATAAATAAAAATAAAATGTCTAAAATGATTATCAACAATTAATAATATCCTAATCACGTAGAAGAAAAAGAAAAGTCCACCAATTTCAAATACGCACCAACACCACTTTTTTATATTCAACAACTCATTTTCATTCTTCAGTTCACAAATTCCTTGCAAATTCGAAGGGAAGATCTCTCTTGTGTTTTTCCTAGGTAACCATATCTACAACTATATGTTGTAAACACGTGTTTTCGACCTATTTATTTTTTTTATTATGATTTTAGCTAATTATGTATTTCGATATATTTATGCTAGGTTTACGTTATGGCTTCAAAGCGGCTCTTGAAAGAACTCAAGGATATGCGAAAGGATCCTCTACCTTATATTAGCGCTGGTATTTTATTTAATTTTGTTCATTTTTTTACCTTATCTCAGTGCTTTTGATATTTATTTTTAAATATTTTCGTTGTTTTTCATTTTGAAATAAATATTTGGAGCTTGTTTGTTCTTAGTGGCACTAATTTGAGAAAAATTGTAGTATGAAAAATTGTAATATTTAAGCATCTAACAGCCTTTGTATGAAAAATTGTAGTCCTCTATTAAGGTCCCTCCATTTGAGAAAAAAATAGGAAACATTTCTTATGTTGTTTGTATTGTGCAAAAGACAAATGCTACTTTCAAAATTAAAAGTTTGTTTAATGTTTTAAAAAATGTATTAATAGCTCATGATGCACTTAGAGATTGGTTGGCTTCTTTTTTAGGTTACATGTTATTGGTATAAAATTTTCATATTGACTAATGTTCGTTGACGAACCCCTAGACACACAAGATAAATTCTATCCTTGATAGACTTTTGGCAACTGAACCAAAACTGTCGAAGTAATAAATAAATTCGTATCCACGAGGACCGTTGTTAACTTTTACTTAATAATTTCATTATCAAAAGGATGTATTAAATATATGGTTGCCCTAGGCAGTTGAATTGGTTTTTATAAAGTAAACGAAAATAAAACAATAAAAGTTGGTTTTAAGAATATTAGAGAGAAGTATGGTTAAGACCTTCGAATCCTCCGAAGCTCTCCTATGGTAATTCGCACTCCTAATTCAATCAATGATTATCTAGTTTAACGACATATTAACAAAGTAATTCTACCCAATCTCTTGACCTAGAATTCTCCCTGCAAATGACAACCCCTTAATCTCTTAAGTGAATTCGAAACCGTTGGAGGTATTAAAAGAACGTTAATCCCTATGTCATAACCTAATAATGATCAATCTCTAACTTGATTACTTAGGTTTACCTAGATCAGAGTCGAAAGCCAGGGTTAGTGGTCATTCAATCTCTAAGATCAATTTGCATATTCATAAAGTCAGGGTTAGTAGTCGATGATAAACATACAAAAAGCATTAAACATAAAGTAATATGAATTAAAACTAGACTTTCATTGATATTCAAAGGAGTTCAACAAATTAGAGTTCCCATAAGATTACATCAGACTCATCTAAGTCTCAACCACAGAGATTAGTTACTCATAGCTAAAGTACAAGATAACTAACATAAAAACAAGGATTCATACGAGTATTGGATGATTGACTATGAGTTTTGATGGTCTCCCACCAGATCTGCAAAGTCTCTGCTCCAAAATATGCTTTAGGTCTCAAAATTCGTGAACCCTTATTCTGAAAATGGACTTTTCATTATTTAGGCCTGTGAAAATCGACCCCCGAGCCCTAAAAATCGGTGCCCGAACCTCTTTAAGCTGCACAAAACGCGTGCCTAGTCTGTCAAAATCGGGGCCCGAATGGTCTTATTCGGGGCCCGATTTTTCACGTACCAAAATGCTCTTCTGGTGGCTGGAATTCGAGGCCCAAATGCTTGGATTCGGGGCCCGAATTGGACTCTGTTGGAAATTCAAATTCTTCTATTTTTCTTACTTTCCTTGTTGTTTAAGCTTGCTTGTGAACTCAAAACATCATGAAAATAACACTAAAAATAACGTAATGACTATTGTCATCAATCCTCCTAAACGAATTTGCGGTGCATTAGAAGTCTATGGATTGAACTCTTGACTTTTGTTTAAGGGAAATGCTAACTTGTGTCTTTAAGACACCAGTTAATGAATCAAATATAGAAATAGTTTTTTTTTTTTGTAGTGATCGGGGTTTGAACCTCAGACTTTGCATATTTTGTCCCAATCAACTGAGTTAAGCTCACGATGACAAATATAGAAATAGTTTATTGGAATGTGTGCATTACATTTAATCTTTAACTTTTTAAATGCACAGAATTTTAGAGAATATTTTTCTTTTGGTTTCTTAACATGTGCCTTAAGGGCACAAGTTAACACTACCCTTTGTTTAAATGACTCATATCTCTTACCTCTTGTACCAATTCATTATTGGTTGGTTAATTTGTTTTATTGTCAGCTTATCTTTGTTTTCCATCAATAATTAAGTATTGCAAGAAAACATTGATTTGTTTTATTTAATTTTTTCCCGAATTTTTCAAAGAAACATGGTAAACAACCAAGCTTTGTTTTTAACTTTCTATTATAAATATCTTGCCCGCAATAGTAAAATCACGTAAAATTGATACTGTTTTTCTTGACAGGAAAATATATTATTGAAATTTTAGGAAGCCTTTCACTTTTCAACTTCTCAATAATGGTCACGTACATATAATTGAATAAGAATTAAATTTATACAAGTAGAAATTAAATTTCTAACATAGATGTAGAAAAGAGAGAAATTGAAAATATATCACTAAACAATTGAATTAAGTAACACAAGGAAGACAAATTTTTAGCATTACTTCTAGGATCCATTTTGATACCTCTATAAATGAAACCTAAAATACACTTAATACTAATAGTTCCACTTTCGAAATGAAATTACATAACTGTCAAAAATTACAGTTATAGAGGAGAATTTTAGACAGAAAAAAGATAAAGAATTTCAAGATATATGCTATTGGAGAATAAACAGCAACATAATCAAAGAATACAATATAATATCATATCAGTGCCATATCTGCATAGATCAATGAAGATTGATTTCTTATTATTCTGATATTCTAATGTCATTCCAGATGCTTCTCATTATTTGTATTCATCCCTTAATTAACACACCATTTGTCAATACTTATGCTTAGACTAATGTTTAGGCTAAATCTATGTGAACCTTACGTAGGCACAGCCTTTGTTTGTGAATTAGGACTCATAATATTGTATCACATATTGTACTGGGCCACCTAACTTTTTTTCTTTTTCTTTCAATAACTTAAACTTCATTCAAATTTTGAAACAACAAGAATCCAATTTATCATGAATTGGGACAACTCATCATCCACATTTTGAAAGTCAAATATATGCTATCAATTTACATAAAAAATTTAGAAGTCAAAAGTACGTTAACAAACCAAACTTTTAAACCTAACAACCAAACTAAATTCTTCCACATACGTATGACCAATGATAAAGAATAATGAAAGATCAACCGTCTTCAATTACATCCATCCTCAGAAGAAAAAAAAATGTTGTAGATGTTTGTCCATTTCAACTATACATGGTCTTTGAAATGACCAAATCAACCACATGTTGACAAGTCTTCTATAAGACCGAAAGAATGTTGAATTTGGTCATAACCACAATAAGCTCCTTACTTAAAATATGGTACCGACAAAATAAGACACTCATTGATGCCAAGCTACAAAACAACGAGCAAAACAAAAGAGAAAGAGGGATGATTATGACACTATACGGATGGAACCTAATAGGGATAAACCCTAGCAGAGCGGCGCCGTAAGGAGAGAGGGGCTTGAAAGTTTAGAGATTATTTTCCCTAAATGCCACTTAACCTGATTTCTGATGATACGTATACAAATATAATTTCCGATCCAATTGTACAAAACATTGGTTTAATCTAATCAAATACAAGATAAACGTCATACTATTCCTATTAAATATATAAAATATCCATTCTAGACTTAATAAGTAAATTGCTATTGAATGGTGATCATACACTATGTAAAAGCATACTATTAATCAGCAAGAGAAGCTAAGACTGAGGATACAATATGCAGTGATCCAGTGATGACAATAACGCCCTTTTCAGCTCCTCTTCTGTTTAGAATCTCATTTGCAATTCTCAAGCAATCCTTTAAAGAAAACTCAGTAGCCAATATGGTCTTACCATCAGTCACATTGCTTTCTGAGCTTACTGGCTGTTCCTTAAGTAATTCTCTGTATTCTGTCATTCCATCATGACACATGTCAACACCAAGCTCTTCAGAAGCTTTAATCCAAGAATCTCTCAATAAAGAAGCTGGTGTTGTTCGAGTTACAGCTCCAGCAATAGAAGCTTCAGTCAAAATAACAGTCTTCACATATGCACCTGAACAAATGCCGCAACATATTTAGAGTTTTATGAGTGCATTTTACACGTTTTATATGTTCAGCTAAACAAAAGGCTCTACATTTTGCATCAAGTAATTTGACTTCTTTAAAGTGAGTGAATTTCAAACAAATAAAAAAAAAATCGGAATTATAAATGGTAATTGGAGAGTAAATTGAATGAAATTACAATTTTAAACTCGACATATCTATGCTAATTTATTTTGAATTAATAGTTTGAATCATTTTACCAATAAAGGCATTATAGGCAGGCTGAAATTAGAAGTCTAAATGAATTAAATCAAGTTGACATTTTTATTCCCTCATTCAACAAAGTTTATGAAACTATAGTTAATATGATGACATGATATTTTATTTTTCATTCAATTACCATATCAGATTAGCATAGTTTACCTGAGAGAATTTCTCTAGCAAAACCTGCATGGTCTTTGTCAGACGCCATTGCGACAACAAAAGCTAATGGAGCCTTGGGAAACGCCATCCTTATTGTATTCATCAGTGCTTTGGCAGATTCTTTGGTGTGGGCTACAGAATGAATAGACACAATCATAACTATGGTGCTTATAAATTCACATTTTGCAAGACCATTAGAAATTTTACAAACATAAACTGTCAAACAGGTTATGCACTTTAATTTGCACCATATTGTTCATGATTCTACAATCAAATTCCATTTAATTTGGCATGTTTCGTAAGTCTTTTACATATTTTGTTTAAACTACTGCTTTAGCATGTTTCATAACTTGGCAAGTTTCATTAAGTAATTTGACTTCTTTAAAATGAGTAAATTGCAAACCAGCAAAAATCATGTTTTTCAAGTCAAGAGTACTTATTTTTATATGGAAATTGAAAGGCACTAGCAGGCATGAATCTAACCACACCCAGAGCATGATCTTGGTGGCCCTTTTTTTCACAAGCGAGGACAATATGAAATATTAACAATGTGTCCAGTCTGCAACAGAGAATTATCATATTTTCATGTCTATCTTTCCTTAAAAAAAAAAAAGAGGATTTATAGAAAATCTTCCAAAGCAAATGAACCCAATTTTTGTAAACAAAATGAAATCATTAGGTTATCCCATGGTAATAAAAAGAGAAGAGCAGTCAACCTCCATCAAGCAGTATTGTTGCTCCAGAAAGTCCCAAGGCCTTGGCTTCCTCAGATTTTAGGAGCTGACTCCTTCCAAGGAGGTATGTACGCTCTAACCCACACCTTATCGATTCATCAGAAATTCTCCATCCTAATCATCCAATAAACGATTTATAGTGATGGTTATTACCAAAGCAAGAAAATTGAGAATTACAATATGAATTGGTTGATTACATAACAATGCAACACTTTGAGGGTATATAACCCAAGGTCCAAAGGCTGCAATTCACTCAAATGACTGGCTACCCTCTTCTTCCTTTTTTCTATTATTTATATACTTTGTGCCCCTATCTACCCTCTTTACTTATTTTTGTCTACTAATTATCTATTTGTTTCAAACTAATGATGTTGGTAACACAATACACGACTTTGATTTCATTTGCCATGGTTAGGGTCAAAATGACAGAGACCAAGAGGAAAACTACAAAAATAACTGAGTAGGAGAGATAGAAAATACTTAACCAATGTACGCACAAAAATGCAAGAGGCGTTATACCACGCATAATAGAATACACCTATGAAGCACGGACACGGAAAAACTTGTAATGTAAAAAACATAGGACACGGCTATATATATATTAATAAAATTAAGCAATGTATGAGCACAATTTATAAAGAGACCAACATGAGAAGCAAAATTTATATTTATTTAAACTCAGTACTTTCAATCAACCAAAACAAACCGAGTACTTTCAATTACAAAAAATATTTTAAAACAAAATGATAAAATCATATCCTAGTAGTCACTCCACATTGAGAAAATCAACCTCTAAGCCTAGCTCATCTAAAGACAAGTCATCAACATCAAGAAACCCACTATCATCCAAACTCATCTCCAACGATATCCCACATTTTAGTTTCGTCTTGATGGTATTGGGGAGTGCTCCTTGATAGAAGTCGAAGGTTACTATGCAAATATACTAAAGTTTCCGCTATATGTGGTGCAATCATGTTTCTCTTCAAAGAATCGAAAAATGATATTGTGTTTTAATTTCTTTCACAACATGAAGATGAACAAAACCGTGCAAGTAGCTTATGTGCAACCTTTTGAAGTAATCGAGCTCGAGCACCATGAACCAACCACTATGTTTTTGGATCCATCTTATCTTTATCAACAATAGGACCAAGATCGTCAAAACCTTCTCTTACATCTTAGAATCAGAAAACAACCTTCTGAAACATTTTTATCTTTCCTCAGTGAGCTCAATCTTCAATTATCCATTTTGTACTATACTAGTGTGACACCCGTGCGTTCGCACGGATTAATATATCATCGATCTACAAACATAACATTTGCGGCAAAAGCAATAACTACATCAGATTTTTAAAGAATAAACCTATGTTTCCACACACATGCCATTCCATAAGTAAGTTTAAAAGAACACAAAATGTTTTCCACATAAATGCAGGAACTGCTACGGTGACCAGGGTTCCAACACGGGTAGAATTAGTGTTGGCTGCATACTAAACAATATCACCAGAATCAAGAAATATTGACATATTACATTCAATTTCAATTCCAACGCCGAAATTTAAAACTTAAAAAGTGGTAAGCACAGAAAGCTAAAACGTACAAAGTAGTTAGTGTTAGAGATGACATCACACCCAAAATCAATCTTAACGAATAAAAGGAAGATCAAACAAGTTCATAAGAGTGGGATGCCCTAATGGCCCTAACAACCTCATTTTCTTCATCTCCCCAACCACCTATATCTCTCTATCTATACAAAATTATGAAAGGAGTAGATAAAAAAATAAGTTGTCTCTTGATGGATTTTTCGACCCCGTTTCATCGATCGAGCCCCATAACCTTTGTCATCGTCTCATTTCCTACAGACCCACATAAGCACAGTAATATACCGAGCAAAATGGTAATTTAAAACCATTTTCCCTTTTCTTTCTCTGGTCTGTTATGCATGTCTTTTTTCGCCTTACTAACTCGATTTAAACCAACTATTATGTGATTTTCTATAAAGGATCGAGTCAAAACGATTGTGTGAAGGTGGGATCCAACTGTTATAAGATTAAAAGAACACAAAATATTTTGTCCGCAAAATGCAGAAATTGTAAAGTCGAACACAGACAGGGTTCGAAAATACACAAAAAGATGGTTAATATTACAACGACTGAAAAGAACAGGTCCCTAAATGATCAATGTTGAAAATAAGTACACTATCCCGTCTTCAAATTATTTCTAACAAAATGCAGCTATCCTTTTCCAAGATACCTAAAATGGGTATTGAATTTTGACTTGTACACTTTGCATAAATATTTCCCAAGGATAAATTCATCTTGCAACAATCATGTGTCAGTAAAATATATTAATACCATCAATCATATTTATAAAGTGTATATTTTTGTTGTTTTAACACGAAAATAGTTTTAAACAAAAATCATATCCACATTTTAAGTTAATCATTCAAAAATAAAATTCAAGTTCAACAATACCAATTACTGTAGTATTTGAATAATTTAATTATTTTGGATTAAAAAATATTTTGAATAAATTTTAGGAGATATATTTCATGGTACAAGTATTTTAATCAAAAGAAGATATAACATTGGTTGCCACAAATTCCTTGAAAGATCTCTTTAGTGTAAAACAAACATCGCAACTATTGAAGAAAATCTTCAACAATGGAAAAGTAATTCAATCATGCCCATTAGATTACAAAATGAGATTGAACATCGGCTAGATTTTTATTCCCTCTTAGAATTAAACAAAAATTCAGAACTTTGTTTTAGAATGAGTTTGCTAAACATTCGATATCGAATTCCAAATTTCGAAGCCGCAACACTTGTTTTAACTATATCTTTTGAAGCGGGTCACGTTGGTGCAAAATACGTTCTAGCCATGCTAAAAATCTTTTCGTGTGATTTAGAAACACATAAATTAGGTACAATTATGTTAACTGGTTTATGGAGATTAAAAGTTTTATTCGAATGCAGAATATGATTGTGGCTGCTCAAAGCATAAACCATTATTGAACGCTAAGGAGACCATGGCCAACAAATTTGGTATTCTCTAAAGTATGCATCGAAGAGCCCGGGAAAAAGTCATGCACAAGACCAAGACTAAAGAATGGCAAAAGGGTAGCATTTTGCAATGAAAATTACTACTTCAACACATGCAAAAATTGCAGACTCATTTGCATGTGTTGAATAACAGTCTGCAAAAATGTGTTGAAGATTACTACTTCAATCTACAATTTTTGCATGTGTTGAAGTAGTAATCTTCATCGCAAAATGCTACTCATTTGTCATTCTTTAGTCTTGGTCTTGTGTATGACATTTTCCCGGATTCTTCGATGCATACTTTAGAAAATACCAAATTTGTTGACCATAGTCTCCTTAGCGTCCACTAACGGTCTATGCTTTAAGCAGCCACAATCATATTCCTGCATTCGAATAAAGATTTTAATCTCCATAAATCAGTTAACATAATTGTACCTAATTTATGCGTTTTTAAATCACCCGATTTTTTTTTAGCATGACTAGAAAGTATTTTGCACCAACGTAACCCGCTTCAAAAGATATAGTTGAAGACGTGTCGCGGCTTTGAAATTTGGAATTCGATATCGAATGTTTAGCAAACACATTCTAAAAGAAAGTTATGAATTTTTGTTTAATTCTAAGAGGGAATAAAAATCTAACTGATGTTCAATCTCATTTTGTGATCTGATGATGAGTGAAACATCTCTAAATCCGCATGATTGAATTACTTTTCCATTGTTGGAGGTTTTCTTCAATAGTTGCGATGTTTGTCTTACACTAAAGATATCTTTCAAGGAATTTGTGGCAACCAATGTTACAGGGTCTTCTGAAACATTTTTATCTTTCCTCAGTGAGTTCAATCTTTAGTTATTCATTTTGTACTATATTACCTACCATAAAAAAAAAAAATTATGTAATCAAAAGAAGATATAAGTTAAAAAGCATCAACTTAAAACTTAATAACCTTGGATTTAAAGAATGAGGAAGGCAATGGAGAGGTGTGCTACTCTTAGTCCAACAATCAATTAACGTAGCATGAACTACCTGATGAAAGAGTGACTCTTCAATATTTGATATTCTTTCAAGCTTATATATAGCCTTCCTGACATCTTCCATCATTGAACCATACATTTCATAGACTAGATGAAGACATGAAGCTTCTATGTTGGTTCTTCTAAGAACATCATAAATATGATTAAAGAATGAAAGTATATAATCAACATTTTCCCACCAATTATCCTTCACAAATTGTGTCATTCGAACATCGTCATCCTTGTAAGAAGACCATTGATCACTAATCACCATTTGAACATTACAATAATAGAGGCAAATCTTGTGGAAGCAACCGAAAGCAAGTTTAATGTACTGAAAATTGACAATCTCATAGAGTGACCCATGACAAAGTTCTAGATAAATATTGCACCATCTGCAATTTGGGTGATCCAAGAACACTCTTTATACGCAACATTATTTTTTTTTCAATATCCTTGGGTGCACATAGGTTCTTCAAAGAAAGATTTAATGTATGCACAACACATGGAGTTCAGTAAATAGAAGAAAACACAGCCTTAATAATTAAACCCGCGACCTTACAAACAGGTGCATTATCTGTCACTACTTACACAACATTTGAAAGGTCAGCCTCCATAATTACCTTCTTGATGTGTTTAGCAATTAATTCTCTATCTTTTACCTCTTTAAACCCACATGTTAGGAAGGCTATGATGTTCTGTTCTGCATGGCTTCCATTTCATTTAGCAATAAATCCTCACTTTAGGAAGGTTTTTGCTTATGCTGCCAACAATTCTATTAGTGGCTATCAGCCCATAGGTCATAACAAATTAAGGACAACATCACTTCAAAATGAGCAGAACCGTGTGGAGAACTAGATGCAGCGTATAAAAAATACATGGAATCAAAGGAGTGTGACTATTGTTAGCGATAGATGGAGTGATCCACAGAGAAGATCTCTTATTAATTTCATGGTTGTCACAGAGAGTGGACCTATGTTTCTAAAGGTCGTAAATTGTTTTGATGAGGTAAAAGATAGAGAATTAATTGTTAAACACATCAGGGAGGTAATTATGGAGGTTGACCCTACAAATGTTGTGCAAGTAGTGACAGATAATGCACTTGTTTGTAAGGTCGCGGGTTTAATTATTAAGGCTGAGTTTCCTTCTATTACTGAACTCCATGTGTTGTGCATACATTAAATCTTGCTTTGAAGAACATATGGAAGTCAAAGATACTGAAAAAAAATATTGTTTACAAAAAGAGTGTTTCTGGATCACCCAAATTGCGGATGATGCAATGTTTATCAAGAATTTTGTCATGGGTCATTCTATGAGATTGTCAATTTTCAATTCATTCAGTCCATTATAGTTGTTTTGGGTTGCTTCAAAAAGACTCTCCTCCACTGTTGTAATGCTCAAGAGATATAAGCTTGTGAAGACTAGACTCCAACAAATGGTGATTAGTGATCAATGATATTCTTACAAAGATATGATGTTTGAAAGGCACAATTTGTGAAAGATACTTTGTTGGACAATAATTGGTGAAAAAAATTGATTATATATTTTCATTCACTAATCCAATTTATGATGTTTTTAGACAAACCGACAAATAAACTGTGTCTTCATCTAGTCTACGAAATGTGGGATTCAATGAATGGAGATTACAGGAAGGCCATACACAAGCATGAAAGAATATCAAATATTGAATAGTCACTCTTTCATCAGGTAGTGCATGCCTCATTCTCTAAATCCAAGATTATTAAGTTTTAAATTGATACTTTTTAACTTTACATCTTCTTTCGGATTACATAAATTTATAGATATATTTTTTATTGGAAGTATTATAGTACATAATGGCTAAGTGAAGATACTAGTAGAGTCCCTCCACATCAAGACATTGAGCTCATTGAGGAAAGAGAAAAAAATGTTTCAAAAGAGAAAAAATGTTTCAGAAGGTTGTTTCTTGATGTAGATGAAAGGAGGAAAGTGAATGTAGAGTTTGCAAACTTCTCAAAAGGAAGAGAAGGTTTTGACAATATTGATCTTATTGTTGATAGAGATAAGATGGATCCAAAAACATGATAATTGGTTCATGGTGCTCGAGCTCCATTACTTCAAAAGATTGCACTTAAGTTACTTGCACAACCTTGTTCGTCTTCATGTTGTGAAAGAAATCGGAGCACATATTCATTTATCTATTCTTTGAAGAGAAACAAGATGGCACTACATAGAGCGGAAGGTTTAGTATATCATCAAGAGGAAACTAAAATGTGGGATGTTGTTGGAGATGAGTTTGGATCATTGGATGATAGTGGATTTCTTGAAGTTGTTAGCTTATCTTTAGATTAGCTAGGCTTAGAGGCTGATTTTCTCAATGTGGAGTGACTAGGATATGATTTTATCATTTTGTTTTAGAATATTTTTCATAACTGAAAGTACGCGGTTTGTGTTTTTGTCTTTTTTTGGTTGATTGAAAGTACTGAGTTTAAATAAACATAAATTATGCTTCTCGTTTTAGACTTTGTATAAATCGTGCTCATAAATTAATTATATATATATA
>Ga0315914_1008621_pt1 | contig 13496 bp, 9 predicted proteins | sample MpolenodulesMG_FD_203920 | JGI IMG/M metagenome (GOLD analysis project Ga0315914, IMG submission 203920) | Medicago polymorpha root nodule microbial communities from Los Angeles, California, United States - elongated nodules | ecosystem: Host-associated > Plants > Roots > Nodule | place: USA...
TAATGGTTGGTAAATCACGATTTTGATATGAAAAGGAAAAAGGAATATGCAGTTTGATTAAAAGAAGGAAGAAGTTTCACTTGAATGTGAGATGGTGAGAAAGTTTCAATGTGATATGGAAAGAAAATTGGAAAAAAGGTTCCATATTCTCTTGAAAAATAACAACACATTGATGGGCAAAACTGTAAATTACTTAATAATATTGTTTTTATATAACTTAAGGAAATAAGAAGTGGCCTTCAACAACAGGTGATTTTAGAGGGTCCATGTTTGGTCCATACAAAAGGGGTCCATATTAGAGGCCAGCATGAGTTTGATTAAACAATTTTAATGATGAATTTTATATTTTTGCTTTTCTGGATTTTTTTGGGTTTTTTTTTATATGAAGATCGTTGAAAATTATAAGAAGAAGAATAGGGAAACTTAAGTGTTTGGGGATTCTGCCATTTTTATCTTTACATGTTTCTTTCTTCCTTCAATCTTCATTAACTTCTTATTATCACAAGTTTTTTCTCTACAAACTAAGACTTTAGACATTAAACCTATAACTCGAAATCCCTGAAGGATTTGACTTGAGTTCTAGATTGATCATCGAGTTCATTTGTTGAAATTTCACCTCAACCAAGTTGAACATGGATGTTAGGGTGTTCATTTCGGAATAATGAGAACTTTAATCATCACACTATATATATGTTACAATCTCAATATATCCGACACACCGCATTTTGTCTCTTATCTCAATGCGAAGAATGACTGACTAAGGCATAAGAAGTCTAGGTTGAGGAAGAACCACAAACATGTGTTCGTCATCTGTTTCTCTTTCTATGGTTTAAGGATTACCGTCGTTGTTGTCGTGAGACTTTTCACCATGAATCCAAATATTTGTATAATTCTTAAAAGATCAGCATGTCATAAATCATAAAACTTATTTGACTACCACGGTAAAGTATGATTATAGTTATCATTTATGTCTTTGAGCATGTCTTGCATAATTAACTACAGAGCAAATTGCACTCACCTCCTCCGAAGTTTTATTAAAAGACGCTCACATTCCCTCAAGTTTGGAAAAAACATTAACCTCCATTGAGTTAACACCGTTAACTAACATTTTCTACCTCCACTACTTATCTCTAACATCAAAATTTATACCCTAATTTGCTTTTTCTCCCAAAAACTAGGAATATGAAACGTTGTCACCGACCTTTCATCACTTTTCCACCAAAACACAACTAGCCTCACACCATTACTTGAGTATCTATTAACTTGCAAATTGATGTGCATACGTGTTCCTTTTTGTTTGAATGAGAAAAATCAAACTCATTTTATGCATTATTATAGAAACAGCCATGTCTTGCTGTATCTGTACATGGTTTAAATAGGCTAAACTGCACTTTTCGACCCCTAAGTTTTAAAAAGCTGCGATTTTGTTCCCTTATTAAAAAAAATTACAATTTTGGCCCCCTTCGTCCCAAAATTGCTGAGAAGACGCCACATGTCACAAAAGAGGGGCCATAATCGCAATTTTTTGAGAAGATAAGGGGTTAAAAGATCATAATGGAATTTGATTGTGCATAACTGGGATGAATTTGGTTAAAAGAGCATATTTCCCTAAACATGGGGGTCACTTCTGTCATTTTTTCTCTTTTCATAGGGGGCCAAAATCGAATTTTTTTAAAACTTAGGGGTGAAAAGTGCACTTTTAACTGTTTAAAGAATACCAAATTCATCCTGGTTATGCATAATCAACTTATACAAATAAACCAACAATTATAAACAATATGTATCCTAATTCAAGCTCCTTTTATACATTGTAGAAACAACTACATGTCTTCATAATATCTTTTTATTTCCCCCACAATTACAAATCTAAAATTCCATTGATTCAAAAATCAGTTTCAGCTCCATTGCTTGATGATACTGGATTAAAAAAACAAATAGATTTCACTAAGACAAATCAACAAACACCTTATGCTCCAAATTCATATGCACCGAGTTAAATTTCATAGAATATAAAAATAAAAAAAAACTTGAATGATAAAATGCAAAAAATAAAAATGATGAAGAGAGTTGAAGAGATGAAAAAATAATGAAAATTGGAGAAAACATATAAACGATGAAGAGGGTTGAAGAGATGAAGAAATAGTGAAAATTGGAGAAAACATATAAACGACGGCGTCTATTGAACCAGTGTGCGGAGAATCGCAACAATCCATGAATTAAGATGAAGGACAGGGAATGAAGATGAAGGAAAAGATTTTTAGTGTGCACCATTAAAAGTAACGGTTGTTAGCGTCTAAGGGGGGAAAGTGCCTCAATCATGAAATAATTAAGGGAGGTTAATGTTTTTTGCAGACTAGAGAGGGTGTGAGTGTCTTTTAATAAAATCTCAAGGGAGGTGGGTGCAATTTCCTCTTAATTATATATTAAGTCAATTCTAACACACTGTTTTGTGCATTGCTTTTGCTATATGGAAGTGGTGAGCCGTTACGCGGGGGATTAGGATTCTAATAAAATTGTTATTGTTTCCTTAGCTTATTGATTATATGAGTTAACAAATTAAACATTTAGCCTGGAATAATTTGTTTACACTTAAATTTTTCTAGGCCAATAAAGTTGAGTTGGAGTGGATAAATTTTATTTTCCATTGAAAATTAACCGGTGTGTGTGAGTGAGCAGCATAATGCTATTTATTAAGAAACAAACATGTAGATTTCATGGATAAATACATACATACATTAGCTAATTTTGATATTCCTTTTTCATTTATTGTTGAATAATATTGATACACCAGCAAATCAGGGTTACATTATATCATATATTCCTGTGACTTAATTTAATAAATTGGTAACTTGTGAGTTGTGAGTTTGAAAATGCAGAATGTATGATATGATCATGGACGTGTAGTAGCGAGATGGTCCCCAGTTAAGAAAGAGTGAATAAGAGAGAGAGCCTCAGATGGTTTGTTGAGAGGCACTAAGTGACCAGCTCCTCTCACCGTCACATATGTCAATCCTTCATACTCCACTATCCTTCCTCCAACCTGCATTCCATTCATTTCCATTAAGGCTTTGAGGGAAAAAAAATTAGATTATAGCGGATAGTTTATAAGTTTATAAGGTCAAAATAGATTTATTTGGTAACAACTTTTTCTAATGCGTTTATAGTGTTTCCTTTTTACTAGCGTAAGTTTATGGTGTTTGCATATAAAAAAACAAAATATAGTGTTTCTTGATAAGCTACTTCAAACATCTTATAGTATACTTATTTTTCCCTCAATTTTACCTCTCTTATCTTAGTTGAAAAAAATTAATTATTATTTCCTCTAAGAAAATAATTTAATTATTAATACAATTTTTTTTATGTCAATTCATATTTATTTCCTAGTTCAACAATTAATTTTATCAAACACTACAAGATCAATCAAGTAACTTATGAATTATTCATTATAATCTAATTTATCGGTTATCAATTATTTTTATGAAACAGAGACTAATCATTTTCCTCATTCTCTCTCATTAAAATGCTCAATAATATATACAAAATATATTTTTGTTCTTTATTCTAATGATTAAAAGTAAAAAAATACTACGATTTCATTTTAATTAAATAATTTACACTAATAAAATAAAAAATAGTTGAAGCTATACAATGGCAAAAAAGATAAATAGAGGACCTGATTATTATGGTACCAAGATCTCCAAGTAGACTTTAGAGGCAGTCCTAAAGCTTCAACACAATATCGTGTCCCTATCACAGGTAGTCTGCCATCTGCATCTCCACTATTAATTCATTCCACAAGGTACAAACAAACATACTCATTAATGTCATCAATTCAATTCAACACCAATGCTTCATTCATCGATCCAAAATTGAATCACATGAGTACGTAACCCTTTCACCGAAAGCTACTAGTAACAATTCTATGCAACTACCTCTATTAAATTTTAAATTTAAAAGCATGTGACCATAAAGTCAAAATTTCATTTTTCACTATGCAATTATGTATAAAAATAAAATAAAGACAATTGTTCCATAAATGGATCCTTATCTATAATGATGAGACTCACATAAATTTTAATCACTAGTTGAGATAGTGAAAATACACGATCTATATGATTAGGATAACAGTCAAACATTTTTAATGACGTGACGTATAAGTAAGAGATACCTGTAAATCCATATCTTAAGGCCACCCTTGATGAGTTTGGTGTAGATAGGGAGTACAGAAAAAACAGAGAAGTTGTAAGTCCTCAATATGGAATCACTGAAAAATGAGACATAGATGGAAATTAGTATTCAATATTCTATAGAATAAAAATATCAATTAAGGGATCAATCGAATTGCAGTGCTTACTTGCAAACCTTCCATGCTATGCTATTGTTTTCTCTTATAGTATTTGCATGAAAAGATGATTGAACATCTACCCTATTGAAAAATTCTTCTGCATATGTTGAATAGCAAGGATCATAGCCCCCAAAAATTCTCATCCTCTTCATTCTATAATTATTGTTCACCTGCAATAACCAATTTTTCCCTCAACTTAAACATATATCGTTTTAACATCAAATTTTGATGACAACTTCAATAGTTAATGCAATTCAAATACTAGTTAATTATGTTAAATGAATATAACAAGCAGTCACATCTCATCAACCATTAATTGAACATAATTAACCACTCGCTTTAAAGTCATTAACAACCATTCATTGAACACGATTAATCATATTTTTAAACTACGTTAGCCATTTAAATTATTGTCGAAATTTTGTTGTCAATTTTGTGTGTCAAATAACACAATGCTTTCATTTAGAATCTATAGATTTGTGACATTAGTTATCTACCTTGGAAAATGATTCAGGGACATTATTTGTTACTGTCACTGAGGATGTACTATTTGAATGACATGCTGGTGCATAAATGTTGTATATATCAATTTCTGAGTAATCATGGAAAACTTCATTCATGACCTGATTGCACTCATTAGACCATTGAGATTGTTTGAAATCACAAACTTGTTTTGCTTTCTCATATTGCTGATCTGATATAACTGCATGACTCCATGCATATTCTAGAAGACCTTTGTTGTCATAGTAATCTTCAGTTTCTGGATTCCCTACCTGAAAAAATATATATACATACATAGTTCACTTAGGAAATAAAATCATTTAGGGGTGCATATTTAGGGCTGTTTGTTGTGTTATAAAAAAATGATTTTGGTATTAAAAAATTTAAAGATTATTTTTCAGAGATATTTTCAAAAAAAGCAGAAGCTGTTTTGTGTTTGTTTGTTATGATAATAGTCAAATTTTTAAAAATCATCTATCAAATGTAATTTTCAAGAGAAGATATTCAAAATAGCTCTCTGAAATAGTTTTTAGATTTATTTCAAAAAAATTGTAACAAATAAATGAGAACTAAAAATTATTATTTGAAAAAAGTTCTAACAAAATGTCCTTAATCTCCTTAATTTTCCATTCTTTTTGGTTAAGGATGATTTACTTACAATAAAACCTTTAAGATTAATAAAGGTGTATTTGCTTCTATCTTTGTTTCTGTCAAAGATTAACTCTGCAAGCTGAGGGATATAGTGGCCTGAAATATAGTTGCAATAAAAATGTGGTTATTATACAATAGTATATGCTAGTAGCGAACTATGAAGCACTAAGACATACGCAAACACAACACTGACACTGACACGAAAATAACTTTTAATAATTTGAGAAAATAGAGATAGATACACATTGCACATACAGGACACGCCTCAATTTGAAGTATAGGTGCAAAGTTTGCCACAAAAAGAGATGATACTTATAATTAAAAACTAACCAGCATAGCTTTCTCCTGCTATGAAAAAGTCCCTGGATTTAAACTGTGGAAATCTTTGTAGCCAATTCACCAAGAAATTGTAGGCATCGTCAGCTGATTCAAGTAGTTTGTAATTAAATATGATGTGACTTTAACAAAATCAAAACTATTAGATTAGATGATCTTATCTTATACAATGGAAACTCACCTACAAAATGATCCTCTAAAATAGTGAGATCAGAAGAAGTATTGGTGTAAGAAAAACCAACTCCAACAGGGGACTCCACAAATAACAAATTTGCTTCTGCATAAGTTCAGAATTTTCAAGCTAAGTAAGCAAAATTAGGATCATTATTCTTTTTGCAGCATTTATTGCCACAGCAATAATTGGATACAAACATAGATACTCAAACAAAACAAACATATAAACCTTGATTCCAAGAGTATGGGTTGAATTTTAGTCCTTCTCCATTTTGGTTGACTAAAAGAGGTCCTATCTCAACAACAGCACCATATCCAATTGAGGAGCATCCAGGTCCTAATTCAAAGGCAAAATTACAAAATGTAATGTAGCATCAGTAAAGTAAATAAATAAATATGACTGGAGTTAGATCTCTACAACTGCTGAAATTTGAGGCCTAACTCATCCTTACAAAACCAGCTTGTAAGGTGAGGATTGCCTCCTCTTTATATACTCTTCTCAAAAGTCTTGTTTATCTGACGTGGGACCTGGGTTTTTCCCAATAACAACCATACATAAAAAACTATATGTTATAAAAATATTAAGTCTTGGAAGGTATAGTCCACTGGCATAGATTGAGAAGTTGAAAGAATATTATGAAAGAGGTTCGAGGTTCGATCCATGTTGCTAACAAATTCATACTTCTCCCTTGCAAATTAACCACTAACATTTACTAATAATAATAATAAAATTAATAGTAGAAACTAAATTAGTTAAAAAAAAATTAAATGATGAAAGACCTCCATTGAGCCAGAGAAGGAGAGGTTTATTGGAGGGTTGAGATTGAGCTTCAAAGAACCAATAGAAAAGGGCCCTCCCATGATCTTCATTGACATTGATGTAACCTGAAAAGTGTGAAACTGATGGGTTTGAAGGTTGTCCTGGTAGATCAATTATTCTATCAGTTTCATAACTTTCAACATTTATTTCAGAAGCTTTAATGAACAATGAAGTTGTTGTAGTTAATAGAAAGAAACATAGGAACTGGACTACAAACAGAAAAACATTCATTTCTCTAGCTAAAATGAATAAAATTGGTTTTCTTTAATTTGACCCAAAACCAATGTAAAAGCATTGACTACTTTTATAGTGCCAATATATGTGAATGGGTGATAGCACTTGGAAGAGAAACACTTGCTTGGTCACAAACATAAATATGTGTCATTTAGACACACACATAAAAAAGAAAAGTATGAAAGAGAAAGGAATTAAAAAATATATCTTTTTAAAATAATTAAATGATAAATATTTTAATGAGTGTGTGCCTAAGTGATTTTGATTTAGTGTTGTGTTCATATAAGTATTTCTCGCACTTGGGATTGTCATGTCTGAAAATGACTGTGAGGATTAATAAAAAAAACATTTTTGTGATCTTTGGGCGTGTACTTCTAGACAAAGACATGGTTATTTTTTGGTATGAAAACACACTCATGTAATCATGAATTGTTTTTAGGGTTAATAGGTCTTTACCCCTCCTGTAATATAGGTCATTTCTGGTTTTCCCCCCTGTAAAATATTTTTGTTTTGATTTACCTCCCTAATAGGCCAAACAAAAACCAATTTTTTTTTTCCAAGAAATTTTCGTTTTCGTTTGGCCTATTAGGGGGGTAAATCAAAACAAAAATATTTTACAGGGAGTGAATCAAAATGAAAATTTTACAGGGGGAAAACCGGAAATGACCTATATTATAGGGGGTAGAGACCTATTAACCCTTGTTTTTATAATATGGCTTAGATAAAGTTTTTTTATAGACAAATATTAGTGGTTAGTTTGTTAAATAAAAAGACAAATTGTTAGTTGTGGATATTGAACCCTAAACCTTATTCTTAAGAGAACTACTTTTAACCTCATCGATGTTTCTTAAAAATCACCCCTCCAAATTTACCAACTTGGATTAAGAAACACACTGTTTTTTCTGCGTCCAGATGGTTAAATTCGAAAGAAAAACAATGTTTTTTCTCCGCTGAATGGGCAAATTCGTACGGGACCACTTTTGAGAATAATTGGAGATGATAAAAGAAGCTCTCTAGTCTTAATATTCCTTCAACATCTCAACTCATACCACTAAGCTACACATTCGAAGAATTCGGAGAATGGGGTGGGCAAAGTTGCTCACATATGACAATGAACACTTGAATTTGTTCGAGTGGGCCTTACCCAATCAACACACAAAAACCTTAGCCCACTAGGCCACACAACTTGTTTGGCCATAATAGTGACCACTACACTAGATGGTGCAGTGCACTAGCATTGTGCATCTCAATTTACTTTATCATAAGACTGTCATTAGTCCTTCTGTCACTCATTGGATTGAGGTAATCTCTTATCAAGATTTACAGATTAAAATCCACTTGTACCTCTTTGGAATTATTCATTTGTTTGTTTCTTACTAAATTATCCAAAAAGGACAAAATTTTCTATCATGGGGTCATTATTGGAGTTGGGTAATGCGTAGAAATTAGAAAACACTGACCAATAAGAAACCGTTAAAAAATTACACTAACCAATAAGAAAAGGAACAAAAAACAAGGTGACATAAAAGTTTGTGAAATTATTTGAGATGCAAAATGAGTAATGACTAATGAGTTTGTTTGTTTGTTCGATTCAAGCATTTCTTTGGTGAAATAAGTCCGTTTTTAAATTAAGTAAATAAAAATAATTTTTAATGTTAATAAGTTGAAATGCATAATACCATAAAAAAGTTAAAATTTAAATTAATACAATAATACACTTCAATTGATACAAAAATAAATATTAAACCAGCTTTTATGAAGAAAAAAAAATACTAATCTATCATCAAAGTTGATGGGATTGATATTAGAGTCATGTTAACTTGCGCTCTAAGGATATGCCATAGAACCTAAAATAGATATAAAATCAACTTTTAAACTTCTAAAAACTTGAATGCAAGGTTATAAGACAAAAAAATTTGTTGTAAGTTTCTTAAGATCTTTAAGACATGCGTTAACATTTCCTAAGATTAACAGTAAGATTTATGATTCCTAAAAGTTTAATTGCTTTGACGTTGAAACCTAAATTAGAATTTTTTGTGCCTCGTATTCGGGTCGTCTTAAATATTTTAGAGACTCTATTTTAATCTTAAAAATTGGTGTATGTAGGAATTTGGAGACCCTTAAACACAATTAATTTATCAATTTTCAATCTGAATGTTAAACGCATTGGTATCAAAACAGTAGTACTACCTCCGTCCCTAAATATAAGAGCCTTTTGCAAAAATTACGGAGATTAAGAAAGTTGGTTGTCGTATTAAATTTGTATATAATTACTATTGTTTTTACAATTTTATCCTTAAGAGAGAGAGTTAATTTATGTTTTCAATATAAAATTTATTGTTGATTGAAGAAAAAGATGCAAAATAAATAAGGGTATGTTGGTAAAGAAATAATTAATGTACTTGGAAATATTAAATGGGTCTTATAAAAAGGGAAGTTTTTTTCTCAAAATAGTCTTATAATTAGGGACGGAGGTAGTATGTTGCTTCGGCTTGGTGTTTAGTCTTTTACCATCTCTTTCCAAGGGTTGCAAGTTCAATTTCCAAGGTGTGCCATTTTGAATTTTAAGATTAGCCTTATGCCCTATAAAACGTAAAATTAAACAAAACAATATGTGACAAGACTCAAAGGTAACATGTCACAACCATTAGGCAAACTAAACCATAATGGTATAATACGTGAGAAAGAGATATTATGAGTTGTTTTACAAAATTGTCCTTAATAAATGATATAAGAAAGATAAATGAAAAATTGAAAGAAGAGAGAGTACTAAATAGTTAAGAATATAATAGGAAAAGTAACAATAATGTTTGACTGGTATTGTAAAACGACATATAATTTGAGACAATTTTTTTCTAAAGCGACGTCGTATAATTTGGGACGGAAGGAATATATATGTGGTTGCACTTAGGGACAACCATGTTCTCATTGTAAGGGTTTACTTGATTATTTCGAGTACATAGTATATGAAATACTCTTTTTTTTACAAAGAATATGTAATTCTTTTCATTGAGACACAAACATGCAGATTTCATGGATATATACACACATCAATTGATGTTGACATTTTTTTTGAATCAGCAAATATTATTAAACGTCATCCCCGCAAGACGCAAGGTATAGATGGAACAAGATACAAATGGTGCCGCATATATACGATACACCATAACCCCAGATAAAGCCCTTGAAGATAACTCCCAAAACACATCACCACCTAAGACGGCTGTAAACACAGTATCCACAACAACTCATTGTCACTACTCACCCCCAGAGAACACCCCTCAAAATAAAACTCCTAGACTTCAACACCTAAACTGAGCCACATTTGAAAAGCTCCTAACCGAATGAACATGCAACTTCCACAACCTCTCAACCTCCGGTCCACCGAAAGAGCACAAAACAAAAGCCCAAAAACCAACTTGAGCCAAAGAGCCGACTCCCGATCTCGAATCAAAAGTGATCGGCCCACCAGAATTTAGAACCAAATCAGCAAGGCACCCATCACCCCTGATACACCATAGAACACCATAAAAAGTCAAACATGATTGCAGCTAGACACCAACTCCCGATCTCGAAGCAAAAATAACCGGCCCACCGGACACCAACAATCAATATGTAAGATGAAAGACATGATATGCTATTGGTGCAAACAACCAACCAATCACAAGGAAAAGGCTCAAACACAACGGGACACGCACGCTCCAAACACCCTACACACCTAAACAACCAAAAAAGTGGTAACAAGAGCAAGTGATGACGAACAAGGACCCGTGTAACAGAGGCTTCCTCCAAAGGAAAAACACCCCAACAAGCACCCACTTCCTCACCTAAACAAACACCCTCCTCCACACCTAAACCACACCAGCCACCCCCTAAAATAGCTCTCGTCCGCAAACCGTTTCGACACCAAATCCGAGTCTAAAAAACCACTACCACCATGACCAAAACATGCAAAATCTGAAGCTGCACAGCCTCCGGCGCGAACAACTACAATAATCACGATCCTTACGACAACCAACGATCTGGGAGTTCATTGAAGGGGGATTAATCATGGATGAAAGAGCTGCCACCACACCTACAGCTGCCGAAATCAGACCATGTAGATCGGCACCACACATCACCCCGTCACACCACACGTACGACACCACCACAGCTCACCCCGACACCACCTACACTCGATCGAATCACCCATCAACATCACCAACACCAAACTCGAAAACACCCTAAAACACCACGTGACCACCACCAACACCCACACCCTCGCTACAACACCCACACCCAGAGCAGGGAACACGGTCAGGAATCGAAGCAAGGAAGGAACAGTTCAGAAACGGAACGGAATCACACCACTGTCATCTCCACCGCCTAGATCTGAAACCAGATCTGAGCTGGGGAAAAACGGCACCGGAGAAACCACCACGGCCACAAACGGAGACCACCAAGAGGGGGGCGAACGGTGGTGCGGGGACATAGTCCCGTCGCACCACCACGGCCATAGATCTACATCTTGGCTGCCGGATTTGGAAGAAAGGGAAAAAACAAAGAGAGAAGTTTTTAGAGAGAGTCACACGGTATATCTTTGCATTTAAGTTCTCCAATTACAACAATATTACTTTGTTATTTACTCCAGAACGTAAACAACTGATTTTGACATTGTTTTTTCATTTATTGAACATTGATACACCAACAGGGTTACATTCATATATTATACTCATATGATGAATGCATTGTTTGGATATGCGGCAAAAGCAAAATTCTCGCGTCTCTAGACAATTTTGCCGTGAAAATAACAATGCTACAAAATATAGCATAAGTACAAACGTGCGTTTTTTCACTTCCACCGCTACAACAAACACACACTTAATAAATTGGTAAATGATGAGTCTAAAAATGCAGAATTCATGATCATGGACGTGTAGTAGGGAGATGGTCTCCAGTTACGAAAGAATGAATAAGAGAGAGAGCCTCAGTTGGTTTGTTGAGAGGCACTAAGTGACCAGCTCCTCTCACTGTCACATATGTCAATCCTTCATACTCCACTATCCTTCCTCCAACCTGCATTGCATTTTCATTTCCATTGTTTTCCTCATTCTCTAACATAACTCAATACATTTACATAAATATAAAAGGTAGGAAAAAAAAAATCAGAAAAGGAGGGTGTTATATGTTTAACTTCTCCATTAACTCTCAAACTTATACTTGTTACAAAAAAACATCTAACTAATTTTTTTTTCATGCATAAGAAATCTAAAATCATTTTAATTAAGAATTTCTAAGACGTTGTGGATGCAACATGATGGTAGTACTTGGAGAAGCCTCTGGTTTATTGAAACTTGGAAGCAATGAAGTAAAAAAATAATATTATACAGCAATATAGACTTTGGAGTTGGGATTTCAACAACTAAATTAGGTTCGATTATATTGTCTTGCACGACTATTTTGTTTTCTATTTCTAACAACTCTCGTCTCTCATGTGAAATTTTTAAGGAAATGAGTTAGATTTCTTTTGTGAAAAATTAAGAAAAGAATTTCTAATATTAAATTGAAAAGTAATTCAAACTAGAACAATAAATTAAAAAATAAGGGTTAGAAGCGCAACTTGTTATCCGCTTATCTTTTTTTGTAATTTTCTATATATGTCAAAATAACCATTTAAATGAAGGGAAAAAAAACTAGAACGTAAAAGAGAATTAGTGGACCTGATTATGATGGTACCAAAGCCTCCAAAAAGACTTAAGAGTTAATCCTAAAGCCTCAACACAATATCGTGTCCCTATCACGGGTAATCTACCATCTGCATCTCCACTGTACATAAAATAAATTACAAATGTATACATCATATAAATAGTTTTGACATTTTTGCATATATTAAAAAAAAATATTAATTTTGTATTGAAAAAAGAAATTATGAATGATTTAACAAAAATATCACTCATTAATAACATGAGAAAGATATACTAAAATAACTAAAAGAAGTGAGAATAATAAATAGTAAATAGTACGATAGAAAGAATATACATAAATGATGCATTAATATTGTAAAATAACATAAAATAATACACGGATGGACGGAGTAGAGGGTTACATTTTATTAATTCAATTTAATTTAATAACAACGCTTCACACCTCAATCAAAAAGTTTATTTTGGAAAGACAAAATTCTATTAGAAGTTAGAACTCTACTCGGTCAAAACAAAAGGAGTGTCGAGCATTAAGGCTGACAATGAACCGAATCAACTCGATAATAGTTCGGAATTCGATTTGACAATTAACTCGTTGAACTTTGTTCGCGAACCAAACGAGCAGAACTTGAGTTGAAAATTAAGTTTGTTAAATAAATGAGTTGAACTTGAGCTGTATATAGTTCGACTCGATTGGTTCATGAGTTGGTTCGATGGTGTGTGTGTGTATATATATATATATATATATATATAT
>Ga0315914_1008624_pt1 | contig 13490 bp, 6 predicted proteins | sample MpolenodulesMG_FD_203920 | JGI IMG/M metagenome (GOLD analysis project Ga0315914, IMG submission 203920) | Medicago polymorpha root nodule microbial communities from Los Angeles, California, United States - elongated nodules | ecosystem: Host-associated > Plants > Roots > Nodule | place: USA...
AAGGGATCAGCTTCGAGCAGAAATGGAAGCTGGGAATGCCTTCCAAGGAATGCGTGAAGCAGTAATAACATTTCCTCCCACATACAAGTTTGAACGACACCAAGCTGGTTTGGCAGGTTGGCACCCCGACATATACACACACACAAATGGTCTCTGAAAACTGAACTTGAAGGGAAACTATAGCATCTAAAAGTGAAAAAGAAATGAGAGTCTAGTGTAAAACGTGGCTTAGGCTTTTACATTTCTTCTCTATTTATGGCAAATAGTGCAATAAAAAGAAATGAGAGTCTAGTGCAAATCATGCAGCTCCAATACTAACACCTTTAAACTATAGCATCAAAAACATGCACAAGAAGCATCATATAATATAACAATGAAAATGAAAGAAAGAATTTTTTATGAAATGACAAATCCCAGCCTCACCTCGTAATAATGATTTTCACTGTTCTCTTCATGGACGGCATATATCAATTGCTGAAATTGTAGGGTTGAGGTGGGGAAGGGAAAGAAAGAATAACAGGATTTGATTTTTCATTCTTTTGGGTGCTTGCAACCTCATGGATGGCATATACGTATAATTATAAATTGAATGGTGAAGAGACCATTTTTAAGCCACAACAACAGCTGTTTATATTTGAATTTTCTGTCATCAGCACTGCGTTAAAATTTCTATTACGTGAAAGACACTTGATTTGTATGAAATGTTTTTTTGAAGGGTATGACTCTGGTGAAAAGAAACGCATCCCTGCCTGGTGTGACAGAATTTTGTATCGTGATAGTCGCTCTTCTTTGGTTGCTGAATGCAATTTGGAGTACCCTGTTGTCTCTTCAGTATTGCAGTGAGTGCTCTAGTTTATATGTTTATTGCATTTGGGTATACGGATCAAAATACCCTACCATAAGGACTTTGTGCGTATTAAGTCTCATTTTACTTGGCATGTTCTGCTTAACTCATGCTGCTCTGACCCCTTTATTGATAAGGCAACTTTATTTTACACACACACACATATGCATAAAAGAGGGAATTAAGATAGGGATCAGATTCAGAACCTGTTGGGATTCATTAATGCATCAGAAGAATATCAGAGGATTGACAGGAAACTTTATTATATGAGACATGTGAAACAAGTCACAATTGACAGAAAACTACTAGATCGACAACATTTTGCTAGAACAAGTTGGCTTGGCAAATTTTGGCTGAACTTTGGCATACTTTTCTTGTGGGTAAAATATATAACATGGTCCCTATATGTGACACTTTCTTCAAATCGGTCCCTATACAGAAAACACATGTCTTTACATGCATCACTATTTTCAACTTTGCCCCCTACACATCACAAAAATTCCATGTCAATGTAACATTGTCAAAGCGGCAATAGATGTTAAGGACAACACTGAAAATGATTTTACATTACAAATAGGGACTAATTTTATTTTTTTTATATGTAGTGATCCAATTGAAATTGAGTGTCTTCTATAGTGATAAAAATATATTTTAACCTTTACTGGTTGTGTAGCATTACTATCTAAAATGTTTCCGAAAAGCATGAGTGGAAGCACCATCTTTTTCTTTCAACATTTGTTTAAATTAATATATCATCTTACCTTTAATAGGTACGAAGCCTGCATGGATGTCACAGATAGTGACCACAAGCCTGTGCGCTGCATCTTTTCTACAGATATTGCTCGAGTAGATGAACCAATACGGAGACAGGAGTTTGGAGAAATTCTCGAGTCAAATGAGAAAATAAAATGTCTTCTGAAAGAATTGTACAAGATTCCTGAAACTATCATAAGTACAAACAACATAATTCTTCAAAACCAGGACACATTAATTTTGCGTATCACTAATAAAAGTACAGAAGACAATGCTTTGTTTGAAATAATTTGCGAAGGGCAGACTACTGTACAGGAGGATCAGAAGGCAACAAACCATCAGTTGAGAGGTTCTTTTGGCTTGCCTAGGTGGCTTGAGGTAATATTTTTCATTTAAAATATTATTTGATAGATATTTAATTATTTATGATTACAGAAGGACTTTTGTTTCTTGTATTTTCTCTTTCTTTCTATTGTGTATCTTTTATAAAGTAACAAAAAAGCTGCAAGGGAGCCGCCATGCCAAAATTTGCTTTACATGCACACGCACATATATACATACATTTAGCAAGTAACAATTTGTGTTTGTTAATGTTCTCCCGAAGGTATAACTCACCAACGTACATCCCATGCTAAAAAATTATGCATTATGGTATTTATACTACATAATAATTGAGAATAGGTTATTTAGAGATCTACACATTTAAGGAGGAAGTTGAAGAAGTCCTACACAGGTCCATTGTAAACATTGATGACTGACGAGTGTGTAGTGGAGATAAGACTGCTGAGGTGGATGGGTGCACATAAAAAATAACAAATATATCAGGCAGTAAGTTGGAATAGAGCATATTAAGGAGATGCCAAAAATTTGTCTTTAGATGTTTTGCTATCACATGGATTTTTAAAAATCCACTTTCATGTAGTCAATATGAAAGATAGGATTACTCGAAAATAAAACGTGAAAGATAGAAGTTTCAAATTGTAGTTTTGGTCAGCTCACTGCTGTGGCCACATTTATTGGTACGCTGTTCAATTTGATCAGCAGTCAAAACATCATACAAATGTGTGGCCACACCGCCAAAGTAGCTGGGGTGTTTATGTCTGCATCGTATGGTGCTATGTGCTGCAATTTATATTCCTGTGAACTAAAAAAGACTAGTTCCAACAATTGGGTTTAGTACTACAAATTAGTTCTAAAGCCGAATTTTGAGTGTATGAATACTCAACTTGTTTTTCCTTAGAAAAGGCATCCCTTTGCAATGCACCATATGATAATTACCTGCACATTTTATGATTCAGGTAAGTCCTGCAACTGGTATTATAAGACCAGATCAGATTGTTGAGGTATCAGTGCATCATGAGGAATTTCAGACTCGGGAAGAGTTTGTTGATGGTGTTGTACAAAACTCTTGGTGTGAAGACTCCAGAGACAAGGAAGCAATTTTGATTGTTAAGGTGCATGGGAATTACGCTATTCAGACAAGAAATCACCGAGTGCGTGTTCACCATTGTTATTCATCCAAGAAAAACCAATTGGCTCAACCAAACGGCTCCAGGCATGTCCAAGGAAGTGTACTTCACCGATCTGATTTCCAACGTTTGAGCAATTCATTTGATGTGGTTGACCAGCTGCATAAATTGCATAGCCCTTGAAGCACCAATTAAGGTGAGTGACTATTTTGTTTTATTATTTTGGTGGAGGAACATATAACTGATAAACTATCTTGTAAGGGACAAAAGTTCCTGTGTATGCATGCAATAATAAGCAAACATCTTGATTATGTTTGGTAATGAATATTTTTTTTTCCTTCATAGGGAGCTTGTGGTTGAACTTGAATCATGGAGCTGATTGATCTGTACAGAGAAAGCAAATGCAAGGCAATAAGTAGCTTATGAGACCAATTTATTCCAAAAGGAGCTCAATTTAACCTGTAAATGTCTATCTACCATACTAAACAGCCGAAGCTACAATTGAAAGGGAAAATCCAGTGGCAGTTGAAGCTACTATTGTTAAGTTTATCTTTGGGACGATGGTTGCTTCTAACAAATATTTTGGAACTTCATAGTTTCCAGCATCTCATTATTTGCTTGGAATTTTGTGTAATGGAAGTCCATTTGTTAATGACTTCCTACTTCCCATAATATGTGACCTTCATTAAATACAATATACATATATAATATAAAAAGACCATCGATTATTAGTAAAAAAAAATCCAACGACGTTTGTGTCTCTTTAAAGGTAAAATCTTTTAGTGGTGTATTTTATTTTGTTACCTTCATTGACAATTGTTCCAGGAATCTGTTGGTTTATGACTTCAAGACGAAAGATTAAGTATTGGAGAAGTTCAAGCCTAAAGTATTATCAGTATTGAAGACATTGACGGGGAAGAGATTTCAGTTATATATTAGAGCAGATGTTTCCTCTGAGCCTAGATATAAAAAAAAAAAAAAATACATCATGTTGCACGCTCTGTTCTCATGAAAAACTATTTTGTTCCTAAGCAACCAAAGAAAGCACACTACAGTTAATCATATAACATGTCTCACCTTTTCTCACTTTTTTCTCTTAATTACTCAACAATGCTATAAAAAATGAATGGCTTCACCAAACTGATAAACACAATCCATATCCAACTATTGATTATGAACCACACCTTATAAGAAAATGAACATTGCAAGAAAAGATGATTGCACGTCTCAGCACCATCAAAACAGGTAGCAACAGTTACCAATGTTGGGGAGGGACAAGCAATTTGTGTTCCAGTAGCTACTCCATCTTGTAACCATTTTCATGCAGACAAGATATTTTATGATATTATTTTCTTGAAAGGTCCATTCAAATGATTAAAAACTATCATTGTTACAAAATAATATATCAAAAACATGACAATGAATCCTACAAAGCCATTTTAGTCAAGTGAAAAATGAATATTATTTATCAAATAGTCCTTTAGTTAATTTACATTTTTCACTTGATTTATATGCTAATAACCTCTCCAACATCATAACCATATGAATCTAGAATTTCAGTTTGAGGGTGGTGACCACAATAGGACTCCTAACAACATGCTTCACATCCATCCATGTTAGATATCCAAAAACCACTTTCTTTAATTTTGTCATACTTGCAACTTCAATCCTCAATTTGTAGCTTAGCTTCTCATTCTTCTCATTAAACACCAACTTGTTTGGGATAACAGTGACACGAAACCCTTTAATTGGAGCAATGCTAGCAACATAAATTGCTTGTCCGTCACCAACATTGGTAACTGTTCTATGAAATTCTTGTATCGGCCTTGAAGAAGAATTTCCATCATTGAAAAAAGCAATAAAAGAAGGGTAGTTAAGATCCAAGGAAGGTTTAGAGCAATCATTGGAAGAGGATCTCGTAATGGTAGTGATGTTTTTTTGTGAGTATTTAAGTGCACAAAGAAGATTCACATAATCTTGTACACCAACATCATAAACAAGACCAGGGTCAAGTGCTCTATTAGGATTAACATGACCAGCTCCCAATGCAAAAGGTGTTGCTGCTTTGTGTGTGCCAATGTCTTTGATGTGTTCCTTAGTATTGTCAAATATGTCTGATGTTGTCATTATTGCCGACCGAATAGCTGCTGGGCTCCAATCACCATGCACTCCTTTCAAAAGCGCCGCGACACCTGCAACATGAGGACACGCCATAGATGTTCCATCTATCAAATTGAATTCGTTGAAAATTTTATGAGACTCAAATTCCAACACAGGAACATTTGTAGGCCATGCCGCTAAGATCGAAGTACCGGGCGCAGTAATGTCAGGTTTCAACACGAATGGACAACTATATGATGGCCCTCTTGAACTATACGAATCAACACTAGGTGCTGGTTTAGTTCCAAAAACTGTTTTCATGAAAGACATGCTTGCAATTGAAGTAGAGTTACTACTCTTGATGTAAGCTTTGACAATTTCACCATTTATTGGATTAACTAGGATGGTTGCAAAACTATTTTGTGTATAGAATATGTCTGAGACGTTTGAAATCAAAACAGCTCCAAAAACTTTTGCTGCATTCAAATTATTGATTTGGTCAAATAGGTCAGTTCCATTCTTGTCTTCACACACTATAATCTTGCTTTTCACTTTTTTCAATTCATAAACATTGTCACATAAATCCATGAAAACAATTGGAACATCTTGTGTAGACCATGTTCCTACATAAAGAGACAATCCTATGATTTTGTTCCCATTTCCAAGTGTAAGAGTCCCTTGAAAATCTCTATCCATAGTTCCAGCAGCCACAGTTATAACCCAAGGTGTTCCATTGTGCAATGTTTTAAGGGATGGTCCATTATTTCCTGCTGAAGTGGAAACAAAAACACCTTTCTCCATAGCTGCAAATGTTGCTATAGCTACGGCATCTTCATACAAAGGCACGTCATCAATTCCAAATGATAATGAAATAACATCGACACCGTCGGATATTGCGGTGTCAATTGCAGCTATTACATCAGATGATAATAATGGGCCTTGCCATATAGCTTTATACATCGCGACACGTGATTTTGAAGCTATTCCTGAAGCTGTTCCAGCTGCATAACCAAAGAATGATGCATGGTCAACTCTGCTTCCAGCTGCTGTTGTTGAAGTATGAGTTCCATGACCTTCTGTGTCACGTGTGGAGTTTAATCCTAAGGTGATGTTAGGATATTTTGCTAATAATCCTTTGTTGAAGAATTTAGCTCCAATGAGTTTCTTGTTACAAAGAGATGAATTGAAATGAATGCTATTTTCACATTGTCCTTTCCATTTTGAAGGAATTTTAGTCAATCCATCATCTTTGAAGCTCTCACTTTCTGGCCAAACTCCTGTGTCAATCACACCAACAATTACGTCTTCACCGAACTTTGAATCACGCCAAGCGCCTATGTTGGGATTGAGGCCAAGGAATTGAGGTGAATGTGTTGTGTCCAGTTTCATGTGTAAATCTCTTATAGAAGAAATGTAACCTGGTGCATTTTTGAGGGATTCATGTTCTTTTGGTGATAAGTTAGCACTAAAACCATTTATGACATGTGTGTAGGTGTAAATTAACTTAGAAGAAATTGGAGTGTTGAGATTATTGGTTGTTGTGAGTTGAGGATTCTCTAATGCAGAGGAAAGAGTGGATAAATACCATGTGTGATGGGTTGAGAATGCTTTGGGCATGGCTGATAAGTTCATGTGGATGATATAGTTATCATATTGAGCTAATGTGATGAAAATGAGGTGAAGGAATGTAATGTAGGAAAACAATATGCATTGAGAAATATGGGTAGCCATGATTGAGTGGTTTGTTTTTGAAAATGTGAGAACCAATGTGTGTTGATGTTTTAAATAGAAAAACTAAAAATCAACATGGATGACATACATGACATCATGCCATGGTTAACAGATAATCGGAACTTTAAATGTGTGGTCAGAAGTTCGATATTAAACTAATGTGTATAAAAGGGTGACTACTAAGAAATATTAGCCCTTCGAATATGAATCTTAGTACCTCGATGAATTAATCTCTTACCATTAATTAGAATACTTGAGGTTCAACGGATATGCAGATATACATCTTGGTGTAGTTTGTTTTGCACCTTACAAAATGGTGGATTCTCATGCGATATTTTTCATCTCCAATTTCACAAAGGAATCTTCTTAGACCCATGTTTCCTTATCATGGATGATGAGCTATATGTGAATGTCATTGGTGTGGATGATTTTTGTCCCATTTTGGACACCTTTAATTTGTTTGCAAGGTTCGTACACTCCAAACTTTGAAAACATTATTTGATTGTTTGGTCCATGCTACCATACTTTGTATGCGTAGAGTCAAGAAATTTTTGGTGTGCTTCAATCAAATATTTGTTAGTACTAGTTGAGAAGTCAACATAGTTGAAATGGAGGAGGGTCCTATTTACTTTGTGAAAACCTTTTCAATTTTTTATTTTTTAAAATATATCTTACTAATAAGAATATGCGAGACTTTAAAATGAATAATTATGATGGAAAGAAGATTGAATGATAGTTAGAGATAATGCATCTTCAAAAATAATAAAAACATTTTTTTTTTGCCATTTTCATTATTTTAGAATCTTGAAAAGAACAATTGTGTACATTTTTAAAAAATAATGAAAACGGCAAAAAAAAAGAAATTGAAAATTGAAAATATTTTTATAAAGTAAACAGAGTCTAACTTATTATAGTGATGTTTTTACACGTCAATATTTGGTTAAAAGAATAATTTTTTCATAAAAAAATAAATAAATAATAGCCAACGAGGGCTGTGTCTAGCGAAGTGAAGCAGACTCCTATGATGTGGCGAACCAATGTCAAATCTTGAATGAGAGATGCGTCCATATTTAATGTTCGAGAATGCTTCCAACTTTAAAATCAATCGGATGCCCTCGCCCAGGCTCATGGAAGGAAAAAGAATAAAGCCTCTATATTGTCATTTTAATCATTGTTTGGTGAATTCCTGTCTCAATTTTATTTTTCCAATTTCTGAAGAGTAATTTGGATGCTTACCTCATTGAGTCATTGTCATCGTTTCTTATGGGTTGTGGCTGTCCTTGTAATTTTCTTTCCTTATCTTCTCAGTTTTTTTTCCCTTACAAAGAATTAATACACCATATACACAATATTAGTTACTAAAAATAGAAATAAGAAATCCCTTAAAATAAACTGAAATTAAAAATAATTTCAGCACACTCTCAAATTTTATTCAAGTATATGATATAACTAGTATGTCGACCCGTGCCAAGCACGGGCTAGAATTTCTCCATACTTAAGGCGAGAATATGTTGTGATTTATCAAGTGTCGGTTACAGTCTAACATTGAATAGAACAGTGGAAGTTGAACAAACACTTACACTTGTGTGGTTGCTCTTTGTCCAATGAATCGACTCATGCCAATGTTGATTCCCTTAGAAAGTATGACGATGATATCATAACCCGATTCAACTTTGAGGGGAAGTGGCATTGATTCATGATGGCAAACCACATATGCGGAGAGTCTCGTACTTAAGGAATAAATGTTAACGTGTGAAGTGTGAGTTAAGTTTCGCATTGCTTGCATGAGTAACTGTTGAACAACAAATAAGTGATATGACTCATATACCTAATGCCTTAAGGTTTAGAGTGGAGATGTGATGTCAATCTCACTTTTGTGGTATCTGTTAGTCTAATGTGATGATCAAATTTAATGTAGAATCCACCAGAAGTTACAATATTATAATGAACTGTTTTTTTTAGTTTTTGGATGTCATTTGTTTGATTTTTATCTTAAAATTTAGTTTTTGAATGTCATTCTCTTTTTTGCGAATTTTTTCATTCAACCTTTACTATTTTATATTCCTTTATTATTATTTTTTGTCTTTAGTGCATGTGACAATGGAAAATTGTATAAATGTTATGTTGAGTTGAAAAAATATATGTTTATTAGACATTTACAATTATGTAATGTTTTTTTAAATGGGTATAATTTTTTTGTAAAATAATCACTCAAAAATCTCTAACTTATACAACAAACCCATAAAATTACCGATAATTCACTCTATTCTATCTACTCCCACAGATATAACACACAATAATTATTTTTTACTTTATCTTCTCTAATGTTAATATTCTTTTTTCATACTCTTTTTTTCTTCTAAATTTCTTTATCTCTTCTCATGGAAGAATGAAACAAAAATCTCCCTCCACGAAACCACATCAACCAACCATTTTGAAGATGTGCTTCGTCACATAACTATAGACATGGATGGAGAGTCACATACTTGATTAAAAGATGTTAATGTGTCAAGTGTGAGTTAAAGTTCTATATAGGACGGAAAAGTGGATTTTGAACACCATATAAGTAAGATGACCCATATACATGATGCCATAAGATTTTGTGTAAAGATGTGATATCAACCTCACTTGTGTGGTTTCTACTATAATATGGTGATCAAACTCGACGTAGAATCTCCCGCAAGTCCCGAAATTATGATAAACATTTTGTTAGTTTTTGAGTGTCATTTGATTATTTTTTTATATTAAATTTTAGTTTTCATGCTACTTTTTTATTTAACCTCCATTATATTAATTCATTCACTTTTGATTTTATGGTGGATTGTGACAATAGAATAATGTAGATGTGTTATGTTGAGTTGACAAAATGCATGCTTATTAAAAAATTTAAAAGATGCAGCGTGTTTTTATTGAGTCTAATTTTTTGTGTGAAATAATCACCTCAAAATCTCTAACTCCATCAACAAAACTGTAATATTATCAAGAACTCACTCTATTTTTTATATTCTCATAGTTAGAGCACACCATCCTTTTTTTCTTATCATTCCTTTCTTCTTAAATTTTTTTTTTCATCTTCTTTCTATTTATAATTTGTTTTCTCTCCATTCTTGTAAGAAAGAAACATAAACCTTCATCCATGAAACCACCATCAACCCACATGTTTAATCATGTAGTGATCCAATTTGATATTACTTGTCAATGTCAACAAATCACAAATGTGGAGAGTCCCACACTTATGAGAGATATGTTAATGTGTCATATGTGAGTTTATATTCTATATTAGATGCAAAATTAGATGGTTAGAAAAATATAAGTGAGAAGACTCATATACATAATGTCTTAAGATTTTTTGGTGAATTAGAATGGTGTCAATTTATATCTTAAATTTTATTTCTTGGATGTTCTATTTTTTTTATTCAACCTCTATTATTTCAAAATTTTCAATTTTGATCTTTAGCCAGATCTAAAAATAGAAAACTGCAGATATATTATGCTGAATTGAACAATAAATGCTTATTTGACATTTTAAGTTAAGATGTGGTGTCAATCTCACTTGTGTGATTGTCTTTAACCTAATATGATGATCCAACCCTGTGTATGCTCCAAATGTAGTCTCCCTTTGTAGTCTAAGTCTTAGCATTATGATGAACTATTTTAGTAATGTTTGGATGCCATTTGTTTGATTTTTTTTTTTTTATCTAAAAATTTAGTTTTTGGATATCTTTCTCTTTAATGCTATTGTTTATTCAACCTCTATTATTTTAAATTCTTTCAATTTTGGTCTTTTGTGGCATGTGACAATGAAAAACTGTTGATGTGTTATACTAAGTTGACAAAATACATATTTAGTAAACATTTTAAAATGATGTGACATTTTTTTAATTAAGTATAATTTTTTGGTGAAATAGTTACCAAGAAATCTCTTACTCCTTCAACAAACCCATAAAATTATCGACAACTAACTCTATTCCCTATACTCATAGAAAAAGTACACACTACATTTTTTTTCTTTATCATTTCTCTCATGTTCAAATTTCTTTTTCGTATTCATTGTGTTTCTTCTAATTTCCGTTCTTTATTCTCATGAAATAAAGGTACATAGACCTCCCTTTATGAAATCACCATTAACTCACATTTTTGAACATGTTGTATCTCCGTTTGACTTTATATGATTATGTCACATGATTAGGGATGCAGATAGTTGCATACTTAATTAAATGAATTTTAATGTATCAAGTATGAGTTAACGCTCTACATAGTGGAATTCACATTTAACGCTCTACAATGTGAATTCTTAATGCTTTGAATGTGAATACTTCTTCTATAAAGAATTCAAATATTAGTTCAACATCAAATTAGATGATACCTATATGAAAGAAAACATTATTGGTAACTAAAATTAAGTTTTGCTAGAGGTTTATGAGTAGTTTTCCCAATTGATTGTGAAATATGTTCCAAACTTTGTCAGGATATATATTACAGTCGAAGTCTAAATTAAGAATAGTGGAGTGCACCTTAATATTTTGGTATTTTTTGTTAAAAGTACGGAAAAAAAACAAAGATATTTTCTTTTTAAGAAAAAATATATTTTAATTTAACAAAAACAAAGATATTTTATTTATTTGAAAACCATAAATTCCTCACGTATACCTTCCCAAATCCTACAAATATTCTTGTTATTGTCATTGACAAACAATTTTCATGAGAATGGAAATGGATTTAATACATTTTGCCTGATATATTTTGCTAATAAGACCTGTAATTATTTACTTTCATTATGAAAAATGGCACAATGAATATCATTGAAGACAATTAAAAAATTTATGTCCGTGTAATCGCTTGTGAATCATGCCTAATTTATAAATAGATTGACATGTATATTCATTTGAAGAGCTATTCATTTGATTTTTGTTTTGTTTTGTTTTGGGAGCAGTATTCATTTGAATATTTCTCAAGTAAACATGTGCGTCACGATTGACATCACGAACAAATTATGAACAATTTGAACGAATATGCTCTATGATTCCTTCACCGGATTGATCTTAGAGATGTTATTAGATCTTGATGTCATTACAATACTCTATGAAATAGAAATATGCAAATGAAATGATTGAAGAACAATGAGGTACATATAGGTTAATAGTATAAGTAAAATATTATTTGAAGCAAATTAAAAATAAAATATATGATGTAATAAAACCAAAATGAGGCATTATGAATGGCTCAACAACATAGAAATGACACATGTTAATTTGTCATTAGATTAAGAGTTATCATTTACGTATTAAATCGAATTATCTTACTTGATTGCTTTATTAATCATGAAATCATGAAAAATATATCATTTACGTTGTAAAGAAAAATTTCGTGAGTTGATTTTGTAACTATTCATTATTCATTTATCATAGTTTAATGATTGCCTACTCAAAATTAAAACAAATTGATGCAAAGCAAAACATTGCCTAATTAAAATAAATTAAAATAATAGCAAAAGTTGTCAAAAAAAATTTTGTCCGATAAGATCCAAGATCTGCAGCAACACTAAAGTTACTCAGAATAGACTTTTTCCTTCTTTAACTCCTTAAATTTGTAGATCATAGTTCTTTGAACACCCAAAAAAATATTAATAACAAAGGCATTCAATATATTGTTGTCCGATTAAAAATATACAACTCTACACCGTATGCATTCATTAAAATATACAACTTTGTATGTATATATATATATACATATACAAATATTTCTGAGATGTTATACCACTTAAAATAATTTTGTGAAATAAACAACTCTAAAATATTTGCGGTGCCCCTAAAAAGAATATTCTTTATATTGTTGAACTTCAATCCTTGTAGTCTCGTGCTTCTATTTTTGAATGAATCTACATAACTAAAAAATAATAATAAATCAATAAAATTTAGTCAAAACCAAAAAATAATTGGTCGAAGAACAACCAACACATTCCATTCCTTACTAAAAAAGAAGAAAATTGAACCAAAAAGAGACATAGTCTGAAAAATATAGAGAGATAGAAAGATGCTTGAATAAAAAATGATGGTTTTTGATATAATGCAAACTCAAAGGAATTAAGAACCAAACAAAAATATGCGATATTTAAAGAATTCAGTTGTAGCATTATTTATAGGCACCATGAGAAAAAATAGGGTGGAACCAACAACTTTGATCGGGTTGATATGAGAGATGTTATCAGATCTTGGTACCATAATAATTTTTTTAGAGTTTTACAATGTTTTATGGAAGAGACATAGGAAGATGGAATGATGGAAGAAACATAAACTATATGTAGATAAATGGTATAAGTAAAGTGCAATTTGATTAAATAAAAAATATGATGCAAATAAACAAAACAACGTAATCTGATTGGATTATTAGATAAAAGATGCCACACGCTACAATATTGTAATTGGTTTAAGTATTAAAATGTGACGAAATTATAAAATTTGATTGATTTACTTATTTGCACCACTGAAAAAAACATTCAAAAAACCGTTGGAAAAAAAACATTTACAAACGTATAATATATAAGTAGAAATATACAGTTGAATTTTTTTTTACAAACGTATACTATTAAACAT
>Ga0315914_1008625_pt1 | contig 13489 bp, 4 predicted proteins | sample MpolenodulesMG_FD_203920 | JGI IMG/M metagenome (GOLD analysis project Ga0315914, IMG submission 203920) | Medicago polymorpha root nodule microbial communities from Los Angeles, California, United States - elongated nodules | ecosystem: Host-associated > Plants > Roots > Nodule | place: USA...
TTCCATTTCCTTTTTTGTTTTTTTGTTTTTAAATTAGAATATACACATGTGGCTTTTCCTTTTAAATTTAATCAAAAACAATCCAGGTGGCGTCCACCTCACTCAAGTGAGTGGCCATGTGGGCTTTGACCCAGTCAAAATCAAAGGGGACCTATGAGTTGTAAAAGGGGGCAAAGTTAGGGGGCTGAAAAGTGGTTTTTTTTAATAGGAGGCCAAAATTGCTACCATGGCAAACATAGGGGGTCAAAAATGCATTTAAGCCAATATATAAATAAAGTTTATAAATGTAATTATCAATCAAGAAGAGAGATGAGATAGAGTGTATGTGAATGAGAGGAGAGTGAGCATATAGAGATTGGGAAGAGATAGATAGATAAGGATGAGATAATGAAGATATACGAGAAAATATAGTGAATAGAGAGCGGATTTTAGAGAGGAGAGAAATATATAGAGAGGGGAAATTCATTGAATACGTCTCTCTCCTATCTTATTTTCATCTCTTCTTTCTCTCTCTGCTCTCTAATATTTCTCTCACGAGAGAGAGAAATGCATAATAAATGTTCTTTTTCCCATCTCTCTCTTATCTCCCTCTTATCTCGTTTGCCTCTCGTTATTTCTCTCTTTCATTCTCGTCTCTAATCTTTCTTCTTCCGCTTTTATATATTCTCTCTGTTAGATAATAAAATAATGAGTTATGCTATTGGTCTATTAGTTTATATTTCATTAGGTTTATTATGTATTCTCTTGAAACCTTTTGTAATATTAAGCTATTGGTATTCTATGAAATCATAGCCATCCTGTTAGTCTTTGCTATTCTCTATTGAAACTATATATTTGTTAACAAGGCATCAAGACAAGTATTTGTTGCTTCCGCCGTTGTGTTCCCAATGATATGGGAATTTGTAATTTTAATTTTTGATGATTGATTGTATAGGTATGTTTTTCTACTTCAGCCACTAAAAAAAAGAAATGAAAACGATGCTTGTTGTTTAACCGCTTAGAAATCAATTAAGCTACAATTGGTTTGTGAAGTTCCTTTGTTCAAACCGTAAAAGTAGAATGTTTGTTCGGTTCTAGTTTTTGTCACACACGGTTATTTTGTTTCTTCTAGTTTGGAAATGTACAGTTTCTTCTCATTCAATATTGCTAGATTCATTCTTAAAAAAAATGGTGGATTCAAAGGTTGGTTTCATATTGGTGTCTCTCACTGTTGGTTAATTGACGGTTAACTTTGATTAATTATCAAAACTTTGATTGTCTGGCTTAAATATGTTTTTTTGTTTCCGGCTTGTTTTTTCTTTGATTAAAATTATTTGCCTCTATTAATGGGAATTTAAGCAAAAATTTGGATACACAATCCACTTGTGTTTCTGATTCAGTTCGGTGTGGATTTCTCTTCTTTTTGTTTGGGTTTTGTGTTTGAGTCAAACTCCTTTTTTTGGTTTAAATGTTTGGGTCTAGTTTTGGGTTTAGGGTTAGTTGAGTCTTGGGATGTTTTTATGGCTTTTGTGGTGTTTGAGGTCAAATTTACATGTTTAGTGGTTCTCTATTTCCCTCTCTTACGGTCTCTATTTTTTTTGTTTAGTTTGATTTTGCTCGTTTAGTCTGTTTGATTTTGTCTAGTTTGGTTCAACTTGTCTTGGTTCGTTTGGTTTGGTTCGGTTTGTTTTGTTTCTTAAATTTGTCTTTGTTTAGTTTCGTTCGGATTAGTTAGGTTCAGTTTGTTTTGATTTTAGTGATTTAGTTTGTTTGGTTTGTTGGGTGAGTCAAGATAGTGCTCACAATTGGTTTATTTTTTGGTTTGTGAGTCTAGTGTTCACAATTTGGTTGTTTGGTGAGTCTATGCTCTTAATTTATTTGTTTGGTGATTTTGTGCTCACAGTTTGTTTGTTTTGTGAGTCAAGTGCTTACAATTTGGTTGTTTGGTGGTGAGCCAAGTGCTCACAATTTGCATTGGTTGTTTGATTGGTTCTCTCTTTGTTTGATTGTCTTTATCTCTCTATGGTTTCTTCCTTTTTGTTTGATTGTACTTCTCTCCCTTTTGATTCTTATAATTGATTGCACTACTCCCCCTTTTGATTCTTATGATTGATTGCACTTCTCTCCCTTTTTATTCTTCTGATTGATTGTAGATCTTCCCAGTTTGATTCTTCTGTTTGGTTGTTTCTCTCCCTCTATTAGTTCTTCTGTATGGTTGCTTCTCACTGTCGGTTCTTTTGTTTGGTTTGGTTTGACTTGGTTCTTATGTTTGAATGGTTTCTTTTTTTGGCTGGTTGATGGTGATGATTCTTATTGCTCTCTACGATGATAATTCACTTTGGTTACTCCACTCCATTGGTTCTGATATTAGTTGATTTGGTTTATTTTTCAGGTTAATTTGTAACAAGCTTAAAGCTTAGTAAGCTTCAGCTTGAGGAGTGATGTTAGAACTTTATATTATTTAGTATGTTTTTCGTATTTTGTTTGACAAACTCACAATGCTTCTTGTTGATGCATTATGAGTTTGAGAGTATGTGTTGGATAATAAAATAATGGATTATGTTATTGGGCCTGTTAGTTTAGAGTCCATTATGTTTTATATATATTCTCTAGTAACTTTTTATAATGTTAAACTATTGATATTCTATGAAACCCTAAGATCTTGATAGTCTTTGTTATTCTCTATTGAAACCATGTATTGGTAACACTCTCATCTATCTCTTTCATCTCTTACTCACTCGTTCTCCCGATCTCTCTTCATTCATTCTCCCTATCTCTCTCTCTCCTCTCATTCTCCCTATCTCTCTCATCGCTCACTCTTTTTTCTTCTTCATATATCTATCTCATTTCTCTTCTCACACTCACTCTCTCTTTTTCATATATCTATCCTCTCTCTCTCTCTCTCTCTCTCTCTCTCTTCTCTCATTCTCTCTATCTTCATACGCTACTCGCTTACTCCAACTCTATTCATCGTTGCACAAAGAGAAATATCTTTTTCTTTTCTTTGTTGCAAATCTTTCTATCTTTTTACTTATAAAGCTTAACTGGTCTGGCAACATTTAACCTAATTTTAACCTAATCACTTTTGGCGGCAATGAATGTTGGTCATTCGATGGATCAAAACATAATCTCAGCTTTTGATCTCAAACCTAAGATTTCCCTCCTTAAACTCTTTTACAATCTCTAATGACTTATTTACCCCTAAATTAATCTTTTAATTACCTTGAAATATTGAATTCGAATTTCCCAATATAATTCCTCTTTTAATGACTATCAATGTGTAATTAATTGATATAAATTTTCATAGTCAACTATTATTTGAAATAATCGAATTTTTTTTCACACTCAATAGATGATTAAAAAATCGAATTTTTATTCTTGCCTATCTAATATTGCCTTTCTAATATTTGAAATAATCAAATTTTTTTCCCAATGAAAAGATGATTAAAAAATTGAAATTTTATTCTTGCCTATCTAATATTGCCTTTTTTATACACAAAATCAAACATTTTTTTCACACCCATTGCCTAACTATTATTTCTTTTTGTTATATTCCGTTGAAACAGACCTCATAAAGCTTAACTGGTTTAGCAACATTTAACCTAATTTTAACCTAATCACTTTTGGCAGCAATGAATGCTGGCCATTCGATGGATCAAAACTTAATCTCAGCCCTTGATCTCAAACCTAAGATTTCCCTCCTTAAACTCTTTTAAAATCTCTAATGACTTATATACCCCTAAATTAATCTTTTAATTACCTTGAAATATTGAATTCAAATTTCCCAAAATAATTCATCTTTTAATGACTATCAATGTGTAATTAATTGATATAAATTTTCGTAGTCAACTATTATTTGAAATAATCGAATTTTTTTCACACTGAATAGATGATTAAAAAATCGAATTTTTATTCTTGCCTATTTGATATTGCCTTTTTAATATTGTCTTTCTAATATTTGAAATAATAAAAAAAAATTCCCAATGAATAGATGATTAAAAAATCAAAATTTTATTCTTGTCTATCTAATATTGCCTTTTTTATACTCAAAATTGAACATTTTTTTTTTCACAACCATTGCCTAACTATTATCTCTTTTTGTTATATTTCGTTGAAATAGACCTGAAATATAAACAAGGTTTATTCACTCTGCTTTTTCTCTCATCCTTTCAGATCCCATCACATTCACAGAAGCATGGCCAACAATGACTTACAAGCTTTGTTGTCTTATCATGCTTAAACAGGTTTAGGGTTTGCTAAATTTCTTATCATGTTGTAATACAAAATTAAAATTTGTTATCGTAATACTGACATTTTTGTTGGTTTTTGTTGCCAGCCTCGTTGAACCCAAATCTCACATCCAAACTTGAGAAGGTTGTCAATGATCTCCGTACAAAGTACATGATGTATGTCGTTGAGCTTGATACTTTACACATAAGACTTTCTTTCCAAATGCTTTTGTTCGGATCATCCTTTTCATTCGGATTCATCTATTAACAAGTTGATTCGTATTTTTTTTAATATTAGGGCATGGTTGTCTTGCCAACAATGTTTGTTCATGATTTTGTAGACCAAATTGGACGCTACGCAAATCTGGTGGATTCTAAAAACAACGAATTTGAGGTGTTGGTTGAGAGATTCAATGACAACATTTACTTGACTACGGGTTGGCATGCCCTATAAAAGACTTTTACGGTGTTTTTCTCGGATCCTGAGTGACTATGGTGTTTGTTGGTATGGATAAGTTTGTTATTCATTTGAAGGATAAGTTTTGAAGGAATATGTCAATTCCTAGGTTTACCCCACCAATGATTTTTAAGCTTGAGAAACAGGTTGTTCCTTTCAATAACTTTGATGTCTTACCATCCCCTTTTGTCCATGATCAGATTAATTTTTCATGTTCTTATTAAAAAAGTTGACTTCTGAAGACTATGATGGTGGATATGTGGTGAGTAAAAATTAATATTATTGATTGTATTCTCAACGTTTGTAAGGTATTAAATTAACGATGTTATATTTTGCACTGCAGGAGCTTTCAATGATGGATTTTGTGAGGTCGTATTGGATGTGACAACTACAGCTTTGAAGGCAATGGCAACGTGTGGGGTTGCAATCTAATTTATGACAATACTAATTATGATCATTTCAAAATTGGAGGTGGGTGGAAGAGAATGGTTCTTGCTCGCAATCTTCGTCAAGGTTCCCGCATATTGCTTGGTGCACCATCTGTTGGAAAGAACGAAACTCTTTACCTTTGTGTCATCCGCGAATAGGAATTTGAATGCGGCCTCTTGGTGGAACAAATTTTTTTTTGATTTTTGTTTTTCTTAAGTTAAGTTTTCCTTGAATATTTGATTAAGTACTTCGTCAATTAAGTTTATGTTTTGTAATCCTTATTCAAGCAACTTTTCCTTGAATAAAATTTTGTGTCTGCCTTACTTAATTTCGTTTTTGTTTGAAATTGGTGTTGCGTTTAATACTGCTTTCTTTTATCTAAATTGCGGTGTTGACGAACAACATTAATGTGCTAGCAGGTAAATGTGATTCTTGAAACTTTCTTCAATTTTTTTATAAAATAAATCAGCACAATTTTTAGTTAGAATCCCTATTTATATTACGACATAATATTTTCGTTGTAATTCAAAAACGAAAGGAAATATTTCTTCTCAATATCGCAACACATTATTATAAAACCAAGGATTATTTCTTCAACTAAATAGGGATTTGAAATTCCCAATATAATTCCTCTTTTGATGACTATCAATATGTAGTTAATTGGTATAAATTTCCATTTACTTTTAAAAGTTGCCTTTCTAATATTTGAAATAATCGAATTTTTTTTCACAATATTGCATTTCTAATTAAATAACGTACAACAAATTAATGTGCTAGCAAGTAAAATCGATTCTTGAAACTTGATTGAATTTTTTTATAACATAAATCATCACAATTTTTAGTTAGAATCCCTATTTATATTACGACATAATATTTTCGTAGTCATAAAAAATGAAAGAAAATCTTTCTTCTCAATATCACAACACATTATTATAAAACCTTTAAAAATAATTCGTTGATTGCCTTTCTAATATTTGAAGTAATCGAATTTTTTTCACAATATTGTCTTTCTAATTAAATAACGAACAACAAATTAATGTGCTAGCAAGTAAAATGTGATTCTTTGAAACTTGATTAAATTTTTTTATAACATAAGTCAACACAATTTTTAGTTAGAATCCCTATTTTTATTACGACATAATATTTTCGTTGTCATTCAAAAATGAAAGAAAATCTTTCTTCTCAATATCACAACACATTATTATAAAACCAAGGATTATTTCTTCGACTAAATAGGGATTCAAATTTCCCAATATAATTTCTCTTTTAATGACTATCAATATGAAATTAATTGGTATAAATTTCCATTTACTTTTAAAAGTTGACTATGTAAAAAAGGAATTACAAAATATTTTCAAAAATAATTCGTTGATTGCCATTCTAATATTTGAAATAATCGAATTTTTTTCACAATATTGAGAATTCTAATATTGCATTTCTAATTAAATAACGAACAAAAAATTAATGTGCTAGCAAGTAAAATGTGATTCTTGAATTTCATTAGAAGAAAGTGACTGCTAGTGCCAAGGGTTCAACTTCTAGAAGTTCATAAGCTTCCTTTAGGGCCAAGATGTTTTGCACCTATGCCTAAGTGCCCCTATTTTGATGTAATGCCTATGTGCATATCTTTTGATGTAATGCTATGTGACAATTTAGGTGCTTAAGTTTATTTTTATGGTAATGACCAAGTACTTCTTTATGGTCAGTGACAATTTAGGTTCTTGAGTATATTTTGATGCTAATGACCAAATACTACTTCATTATGGTAAGTGACAATTTAGGTTCTTAAGTTTTTTTTTTATGCTAACGACCAAGTATTTTTTGATGTAATGACAATGTTGCTATTAATGCAAATTAGTTGGAATGAATCATTGATTTATGAAATTATCTATGATCATATTATTAGGGATTGAATCATTACATGCATACTTGATTTAAGGACCATACCATTTCAAAATAAGTGTTTGATGCTAATGACCAAGTACTTAAGAAGTACTTGATGGGTATCATCTTGCTATTCAAAACAAAATCACATACTAGGGACCATACCATTTCAAACCAACATTTTAACCATAACAAAATACAGAGACATTCATCCAAGGCATAATCCATTGATTCATTCATTCATAATCCAACAATCAAGGCATAATTCATTGATACAGCAAGATTTTGAAGGCAACTTTCATTTATTCATTCATTAATTTAGTGGATTTCATTACACAATCAAGGTTTTGAAAGCCAAAATACTACAATCTAACATTCAACCTATTTCAAATAAACATTACTCCAACTGCTACTAATATTGCAGCTTAGAATTGTTCCTAAGACGAGGCAAACACCAAAACAGCATAATCCAAAAATCAGAGAAATTTTCAACCAAAATCTTGTCTTCTCAAGCACAGTCTTCAACTTTGTATTTTTTTTCTCCAATTTTGCAATCTTCACATCCCTTTCATCGTTGAACTCTTCATTAACTAACTTGAAGAAACTACAGCCTTTGTTGTACTAATTTTTGTAGTTTCTACAACCCCAGAACTTTTTTCCACAATTTGGATTGTGACTATCAGTAACAGTTCAAACAATAGTTTCTTCACCACACCTGCATTAAAAAATTGCCCTCTTTCTCATATTCGAACCAACGTAACCAGACAACTGACTCATTTGCTTTGACATTTTCCAGATTTGAAGGCAGAGGCGAAGGCGATGGAAAGATTCGAAACAAATCAAGAACCCTAATTTGTTTTAGAATTTCGAATACATCTGAGGAAGAGAAGAGGATTTCGAAGAGAGTGAAGGAGAGGAGGAGGAAGACCAGATCTGAGGAACCCTAATTTTGGGTTTATGAAGTTCTTATGCCCCTTATATACGTGCCACGTTGGATGCCAAGTTGGATGTGCCATGTATGCACTCACTAACGGCACGGTTAGGTTTTTGACATAAAGACGTTTTTGACACAAGTTAGTAAAGATATAGGACCAAATTGATGATTTTAGGACTTATGAGACCAAAATGAAAACTGGTAATTAGTTGAGGGACCATTGGATTAATTTAGCCACTTTTTTATAACATAAATCAACACAATTTATAGTTAGAATCCCTATTTATATTACGACATAATATTTTCGTTGTCATTCAAAAACGAAAGAAAATCTTTCTTCTTCAATATCGCATCACATTATTATGGTGTTTGTTAGCAACATTAAGGATTCAATTTATGATTTCATACACACCTTAAGGATTCATTTGGCTTCTCTATAAATACCCATCCACCTTCTATCTAAGGCATTTCAGTTTGAGGAACCCATATATGTTTGATTTGCACATTACGGTAAACAAAAGTCAAGGTCAATCTCTAATGCATGTTGTGTCTATCTACTGTCTTCTGTTTTTTCACATCGACAGTTGTACGTCACAATCTCAAGGGTTACTTCGAGAGACAACTTAAAGATTTTGATAAATGATCAAGACGGGGAAGATACCGATGTTACGTCAAATGTGATCTATAGGAAAGATTTCCGTAATGTGTAGTGTTTTGTTTTGTAGTATTGTTATTAAGACATATTGTTACTATTTATATATTGTCAAAGCTCCAGCTTTTGTTTTGTTTACTACATTATGCCATTAAAATATTATGTTATGTTACAGTACCAAGGACAATGTCATGGAAATATCATGTTATGGTACAATACCAACATCTATGCTTCTTAGTATTTTGACATTCAACTAAACTATTTTTTTACTATTACCGTGAAATATTACCTTCGATAAGACCTATGCGTTAATCGTTGGTCTAGTGAATATTAAAAAATGTTTTGTAAATCATTTTTTTGGCGGACCTTGTAAATCATTATTATTTGAATGAAAAAACAATAGCTTTAATAAAATATCATTCATATAAAATTATAATATGATTCTAAACTACATAATAAAATCAAATACTTTCTTTTTAAGGAATAAAATCAAATACTTGTTAATCATATATATTAAAGTTTCTATTTTTCTTCCTCAGAGGCAAAATTTTTTAGCAACTTAAGAGGGAAAATATATGTTGAATAATTGGCTAAAAAGAAATTTAGCGGGCTATTGAAATTTTTGTGCTAGCTGATAGTCAACTTATCAAGTGTACTAAACTGACGTCAAGTATAAATATTTAATAAAAGTTTGTACTTAACTCCTACAATTATAATTAGGATGTGTATATTGAGGGTTGTACTTGGCAATGGTTTATTTATACTAACAACTTAGAAACATATAATAGAAAGTGATTATATCATGTTTGATTCCCTTCTCTTTCGTTACTTGGTAACATGGTCCAGGGTCTACAATAGATTACTTAGTTTCACGCCGTTCTAACAAATGCCTTGGTACTTAACCCGCTTCTTTAATCACAACCCTTTATTGTGTTAGATGAGGCTGTAACCATAGAAGGTTTGATGTGCGTTAAAACACTTGTCACAAAGGCGGTAATAGAATATGTCTAAAGTTATTACAAAATGAACGGTAAAAATTAGGTCAAGCCTCAAATGCTAGGCTTAATAGCCATTCAAGATCTCGATTGATTTATGAACATTCTTAAACGCATAAAAAGCATCAATAACAAATATTAATCGAATAAAAATAAGCATATCAATTGTATTCAAAAGAAACTCAACATTTCATCGTTCAAATAGCTACAAAGAAAATCGTCTACATGACCTAACCTAGGAAACTAGCTACTCATGATAGCTAAACATAAACAAACGAATTTGAATATGCAAAGAAATATATGAATAAAGGATCATTGTGTGATGAAACCTTGCCTTCGTGATGTTTCAGGTTGCTTCTAGCCTTCTAAAGTCGCGATTTCATTGTGTTTTGATCGTCAGAGAGTGTTTCCCGTGAGGCAAAATTTTTCTATTTATTGGCGACCGTTTCCAATATTTCTGGAACATATGTGCGCAACAAGCACAGCCTTCGAATCCTTTCTTATATACTTGAATTAATTTGAACAAAAACAAGAAAGAAAGTGAGAAATGTTGTGCCAAAACAAGAAAAGAATTATATACTCAGAGTCAAATTTTAGAAAAGATTGGAGACAAAGGATGGAGAACAAATTGGTTAACTACTTGAGTTCAAGATCCTAGACTTTGATTTGAGATTTATTCAAGATTACCACTTCGACTACTTTTTATATTAATCTTTGCAAACGATATGAGAAACCTTGCTAAGATGAAGGCCAGGAAGAAGGATGAGAAGGCTACTCCCTCGAGTTTGCACATAATATTTGGAATTGTTTTACATCTTCACTGCACATCAATTTTTTCTCAATTTTATCTCTCAAAAAAAAAAATTCTCAATTTTAATTGTGCAACTACATAAGATGTGCAACAAGAGTTTTGTCTTCTATTGTTATAGCATGTTGCATGTTTATATCACTGTATTATTTTTTATTATTTTTTCCTTCACCTTAGGGGTAAAAAATTCGTCACCTAAGAGTTCGAACTCTCACGAGGAAACCCCATGTACTTAGCAGGCACACGCCTTAACCACTCGGCCAAAGCAACTTTTTGTATCCAAGTTTTAATATTTGTATTAACAATGGATTAATTTTAATATATATTTTAAACTTTTTTTTTGTTATATTTTCTTTGAAGTACATGTGCAATGTATGGATAATAATCGGATACTCATTAGTATTGAATTAAATGTTTATAAAAAAAAACACGAACAAAAAATAAAATTGTCAACAAAAAAAAACACGAATAATGGTGAATTTTTTGGGTACAACTATACTTTAAGTCACCACATTTTTCTTTTTTGTTACAAGTCACGCTATTGTTTTCATAAATTAATCTTTTTTTAAGAAGCTATGATGAAATATATTAACCAAAGTTTAGTCTCTCAATCATAAGGAATGTCAGATAAGAACTGAGATAAAAAGAAGTATGTGTTACATCATGTTATCAAAAGTAAAAAAGTGGTATAGCGATAATGCAAGCACACTTAGAATATAGTAGCTAAGATAAATTAAGTGATAACTCCCAAACTTAAAAGGGGATTAAGCCACCACATGTGATAATTAAAAGTAAAATTAGGATAATTTGCTTTCAACCACCAGAATGTTTGGAGCTTAAATTTATCTATAAGTTGGATGATTGAATTCCCCTTTGGCTGAAAAACTCCAGCATTCCTGTCACGTCAAATAATTCAAACGCAAGAATGCCAAATTAATTTTATAAGCCGGATGATTTTACTTTTTTTTTACAATAATATATTTTACTTATTTAGTATTTTTATTTGAATATTTATTAAATTTTAGTTATTATTTTTTGACAAAATTTATTAAATTTTAATAATATGTTGCAATGCTAACAACTAACATGAAATTCATTCTTTCTTCATATAAAAAATAAACTAACATGAGAAATTCATTCTATATTAAAATAAAATGAAATTCATATTCTTTCTTCATGTAAAAAAATAAACTAACATGAAATTCATTCTGGGTGTAACATTAAAAGGAGTGAGGAGTAATGTGAGGCAAGTGAGTTTTTGACCTGCTCAATCGATCACTCATTTCATAGAGTCTTCTTGAATTAGAATAGGACTAAGGCTAAATGAAATATGTTCATTTTTACTTTCACATTATTGATTTATCTAGAATTGGTTGGAGAATAGTGGTTGTCGGTGTACTTTTACACATAATTTTCCAATGATGTACTTATTCAATGAGCATATAGAAAAGGAAAGGAGCAAAAGTGAATTACAGCAAGCATATATCATTAAATTGTAGATGTTTTACTTACCAACATGTTTCTTCACCCTTGTTTGGAAGACAAGGTTGTCCCTACTTCACTTGTCTCATTTGTGAAAAATAGCCCCCCACACTCATAGTTACGTGCTTCTTTTTCTTTCACTAACTACACTCATGTCTCTTTCAAAGTCATGAGCAAATATACAACAACCTCATATTATAGCCAGCAGACATCAACATTTGATTCATATGTTTATAATGCTTTCATGTTATAGCATTTTGTTCTTTAAAAAAGAAAATTGTTATAGCATTTTGTTATATATAGTTTAAAGGGTGTTATTGCTAGTGCGAAATCCGGATTAAAAGACGCCTCTTGTAAGTTGGATGCAAATTTGGCATAAAACATTTTTTTAACAAAACCAAATCAATCCCCTCAGTACAAGGTGTATCGAAGAGACTACTAAATATACAAACAGACAGCCAAAAAACAACACAACGGTGCTAGCCGATACCCAAATACATGAGACGATTCGACCACCACATCTGAGTACCAAAAACAAAACTAGACTGCTTAGTTTTCAGCCACCACAAAGAATAATATTTAACTTTTTCAAGTAACTGATAACTAGAGCATTCCTGATTTTTAAACAACCTATTATTTCGCTCATTCCTAAAGACCCATCTACACAGAAGCCATATGAGCTGTAGAAAATTTCGCCGCGCTTTCAGACCACATGTGTAATATATAAATTGGTAAAAGTAATCCGAAATAACCTGAATGTCCACACCATCAAAACCAATCCAAGCTCGCACCAAAGGCCAAAGGGAGGCGAAGGTTGAGCACGATAGAAACAGATGATGAGCATCTTCGACGTGACTACACCCAACCACACACAACCGCGCCTCTGTAGGGGTAACACCACGAGTCACCAATTTTGATTTTGTTGGTAATCTATCACAAAGCAACCTCCACGCAAAAATATAGACCATCAAGGGAACTTGCTTGTGCCAAATTAATTTCATGCTTGGATGAACCTGAGCATGCTCATGGGATGTCAACATGTCATAAACACCACAAACGGAATAACCCCCTATCGGGTCCAGATGTCACTGCCACATGTCAGAAATAGTATCCTGCAGAGAAACATTAAGTAGTAATGCCCTACACTCCTCTAACAACTCTTCCTCTCATACCCACAAACTACAATGCCACCTCCGCGCCTCTCCCGCCGCCTCCCAACCTTACAAAAACATGTTCCAACCCGTGGTCGCATTGTTGTCGGCCAAATCATAAAGACGCCGAAAGAGATCACGAAAAGAAACCGTCACACCAACAATCACGCCAAAAAAGAGGTTTCCGCCCCATCCCCCACCTTTCGCGACATGCACGCTGCAGACCACCCGTCACCACTACCTCCTACCCCACCCTGGATTCTCACTATCTCCCTCCACCAAGAAGAACTGCTCCGACCCCCAACCTCAATCCGACCATCCTCTGCACCATACCTAACCACCAACACCCTACGCCACAAACCATCCCCCTCCACTAACAGACGCCACAAACCATCCCCCTCCACTAATAGACGCCAGCACCATTTATCCAACAGAGCAGTATTAAACTCTCTCAACCTTCTAACCCCCAACCCACCATGCTCCTTTATC
>Ga0315914_1008627_pt1 | contig 13486 bp, 11 predicted proteins | sample MpolenodulesMG_FD_203920 | JGI IMG/M metagenome (GOLD analysis project Ga0315914, IMG submission 203920) | Medicago polymorpha root nodule microbial communities from Los Angeles, California, United States - elongated nodules | ecosystem: Host-associated > Plants > Roots > Nodule | place: USA...
GTTTTTTGAATTGGGGAAGAACTGGACCACTTATTATTGGAGGAAATTTTGGTGATTATTGAGTGTAGATTGTAGATTGTGTAATTAGGGTTTCAATTTTATACAATTGGGGAAGAAAGAGCCGTTGAGGAAGAAATGAGCCATTTGGGAAGAAGGCCAAAACATTTTCTGCAAATCAATCAATTTAGTCCTTCGAAATGTTTGATATTATCGGCCAAATTAGTCCCTGCCTACGTGGCGTATGACATGTGAGAGGTTAACGGCCACGTCAGCCCGTTAACGCTCTGTTTGAACAGAAGGACTAACTTGATTGACATTTGACAAATTCAGGGACTAAGTTGATATTACGCATAATTGAGGGACTAAGTTGGCCGACGCATGAAAATTCAGGGACTAATTTGATGGTTCACTCGTTGTTATTTTCTTTCGTTGCTTTTTGTTGTTTTTTCTTTCCCGGTTTGTAAATATTGTACAGATTTTAGTGTTTTTCCTTTGCACACTTTGTGCTAGGAAAGACATTTTGTGTTGATAATATATTTCATTTTAGCTTCTTAAAAAAAAAATTAATAAGATCATGCATCTTAACTAATCTTTATAATTTTAATTTTACTTCATATTTAATTTTGATTTAAAATTAATTTGGGAGAAATTTAGGATCATAAGCTGGAACAAACTCGAGATTGACAGGATATTACATCTAAGTCAATCTCCACCACTATCTTTTTAAATTATTTTAAGCTCACAAAACTATTTGTCTAAACAAATCATTGTAGGAAAAAAGAAACCCAAAAGTGCAAGAATAGTTACGAATTAGGGTAAGCCCTACATAATGATTTTTTAAATTAACAACTACGAGACATTTTTTTATCGGTAGTGATACATAGACCACCTTAGGTGGCATGTACCACTTGTACATCCGCATACAATTGTAACATGTGTCTACGTGGTCCACATACCAAAAAAAACTCATTTTTTGTGTCTTTCAAACATTCTCACATGAGGATGGTACGGTACGTATGGAAAAAAGGGTGTTCATGAAATATTATTTTTTATTTATAAACTAAAAGTATATTAAAATAAAGAAGGAAAAAAGTTTAGGGACATAGACCCAATTCATTAAATTAACAACTGCGTGAATCAATTTATTTTATCTAAGGCTTTAATTTACCTTTAAAGTGATCAACTACAATTGTATGGTTTGCATGGAATTGGAAAAAGGAGGAAATATTTTTCCACACCAATTAAACTTTCCTCTAACCTCGTCCCATTTTATTATTATTGTGAGTGATCTTGTGACCCCTGGTTTAACTATTGTAGTGATCATTTATTTATTATTTAAATTCTCACTAAGAATTATTTTTATTAGGTTTGTCAGATATAATGATTTTTTATATTAACAACTCAGACATTTTTTTTATAAACTAAAAGTATGTTAAAATAAAAAAGAAAAAAAGTTTAGGGACACATACCTAATTCATTAAAACAACTCCATAAATGAAATTTTTTATCTTTTTTTTTGGGTCAAGACCAAGGCTTTAATCTTTCCTCTAACCTGGTCCCGTTTTATTATTATTGTGAGTGATCTTGTGACCATAGAATTATCTCAACTGCTTTTAATGATCAATATGTTTGTGACTTTAGATCAATTGAAGAATTGTATTCTCCCTTCCCTCAAAAAGAATTGTATTCTCCCTCCCACTTATTCGATCCCTAGTCCCTACCTTGAATTGGTTATTTTCAAATATGAGCGAAAGACCACTGATGTGTGCTCGATATAATCAATATAGTCCAATGCGATCTGTATACATATTTTGGTATCAAAAGTCTCTTGAATTTTTTTTTTTAAAGAAAGAATTCCCTTGATTATAATTTGTAAAGTAAACAATGTAATTTAGAGGTTTCCCTAAAAAAAATGTAGTTTAGAAGTTAAAGTGATTAATTTTAATACGATTCAAAAATCAACCGTTAATGTTACATTTATAGGCATGATAAATCATATTGATATTTTTTATTCATTTAATTATCTCACATGACAATGACAAACAAAAAAATCAATGGTAGTTAACTATAGCTCGCTTCAAAAGAGAAAATTAAGCATCGAACGATAGTTAACTCCCGTTGGAAGGAAAAGTGTCATTTCAATTTGTTTTTTAGCAACTTCTTTTGTGGGAAAGACAATCATCTCAATATAATCAACAGTCCAATGCGATCAATTTACATATTTCGGTATCAAAAGTCCCTTGATTTTTTTTTTAAGGAAAAACTCCCTTGATTATAATTTGTAAAGTAAACAATGTAGTTTAGAGGTTAAATTAATTGATTTTAATACATGATTAAAAAATCAACTATTAATGTTACATTTATATGCATGATAAATCATGTTGAAAAAAAAATTCATTTAATTTTCCCTTAAAATTAAGGGGATGTTTGAGTTCACTTTTGAGAGAAATAAAAATAATTCTAGAAATGTAAAATTAGGTTTAATATATGCGTTTGATTTGCTAAAAAATGAAGGACAAGACAGAACAACTCTAGTTGTCCAATGTTTGATTTGTAAAACTGTTTCAGGTACAGAACAAACTGGAGGCAAGGGACAGGACAAAAACTCATATTTTTGTTCCTCACCAAACCACAGCACAACTTTTTGTCCCACGTACAAGTTGTCTAAAATAGCAAAATAGCATTTTATCCCCCAAAAATCGTTTAAAACAAAAAATTACTCAATGCCATAAAAAATTTGTCATGTGTTGTTCTGCCTTGTGTTATACTGATCTGTCCAGTACTTACTGTTTTGCAACCCAAACACACCGGAAGGGAACCCATGTTGTGTGTAATACACGTAACAAACATGCATCTGGGATATACTTTAGTATAAATACCATAACATATAATGTTCTCTTTTATTTCCATTGGTTTAGACTTCACTGTTGAGTATAGATTGACACGCTCACTCATGGATTTTCTTATTTGTCACTGCTTTTGTTCTTTCATTGTTCTTCTTGCTCCATAGCAGAGTGACATAGTTGATCTCAATCCCAACTAATTTTTTTATCACAATCATCTGTTTTCTCAAGAAGATCATCACACTAGACTCCCATAACTCTTTTCTTAAAGTATTATGATTTAACAATTTTGATATCCCAAAAATTTAGCCAAATTTTCCTGATAATTTATTTAATTCAGAAAGTTTTTACGCACCAGAAATATTTTGTAGGGATGAAGTCAGATAACAAAGGTGTAAAATTGAAAAATTTTATGGTTTGTAAGAGTGAACATATAAATATAGGAGTATACGATCAAGTTTTCTAATATTTTAGGTTTTACAATATAGATTGTAAAATACAATTTTTTGGATCATCTACCCTTCATATTAGCAAAGGAGACGGTGTATAATGTAAGAAATAATGTGTGACTTAGACTTACAAACTAAACGTCCTTTATTAAAACAAAATGGCTGATATATAGCATTTACAAATATCATTAACTACAAACTATAAATCAGCTCATGATAAATAACAAAAACAATAGTAATTCAAAAGCAATAAATTCCTAAAAATGTTCACATCATCATGCTTCTCATTATTGCGACCTTATTACTTATTTTGCAAAGGGTGTGAATCTTTGTGGTTTAGTATTGGGGGAATTTTAGGTGATTTCCTCATATCGGCCAATGATGATTTACATGTTGATAATATACATATATTATCTAGTGCAAGGTAATGTGAAGATAAGTCTCCAATGGAGCAATATTGTCATAAACGTGTTTCCACCACCAGTTTACTTTATTTTTAATAATTGTAACGAATCTGCAACTATATATATTCAATCTACAATTTCATATCATAACACAACTCAATCGCTCAGCTCCTCTAAAAAATAAAAAGAAACTCCATCACTCAGCTTTAAATTCACCAAAATATAAAACCATGAATAGTATTATTAGTTTACAGATTTCTCCTTCTTTTGTGCTTCTTCTATTATTCATGCCACGACAAAGATCTTTCTGTATGGCAATGGATTTATACCCATAAATCACTGCAATACCTCTCGTCACTCAACTTCAGTTTTAGAATTTTATTGGAGGAATCTTCTGGGTTGAAATATCTAACGGATCATCACAATGAAAAATAGGTACCCAAAAACTAAATAATAAAAATTTATTTTATAGATAACTAAATAGGTCAAGAAAACTAAATTTCTAATATTTAGTTTTCTCTACCTATTTTTCCTTGTAGTGAACTGTTAGATAGTTTAATCTAGGAGATTCCTCCAATAAAACTCCAAAATTGGAGTTGAGTAACGAGCATTGTTGTAGTGATTTTTAGGTATAAATCCATTGCCATAAAGAATCATGGCATGATGTAGATATGCAATGAAGGGTGGTGGAGAATAATAGAAGAAGGAGAAATATGTGAACTAATAGTATTCATGGTTTTATATACTGGTGAATTTAAAGCTGAGTGATAGAGTTTCTTTGAGTTGTGTTATGATATGAAATTGTAGATTGAATATATATAGCTGCAGATTCGTTACGATTATTAAAAAAGATTAATTAAGTTTTTGGTCCCTATAAATATCTGTAGTTTTGTTTTTAGTCCCTATAAAAATAAATCACACTTTTTAGTCCCTACAAAATTTTTCGTTAGTGTTTTTAGTCCCTATAAAATTTTCTGTCAGCATTTTTAGTCCCTGTCAAAAATTTCCATCAACGTTTTTTGTCCCTAAAATGCTTAAGAAAAATGTCACAGGGACTAAAAAATGTGATTTTATTTTGTAGGGACTAAAAACAAAACTGTGAATATTTATAGGGACTAAAAACTTAATTAACCCTATTAAAAATAAAGTAGATTGAAATAATGGTTGAAATGGTCTTTACATACCTTTTAGGCTTTGTTTGCGAGTTGGGTTTTGGAGGGGAAGGAAAGGCTTATGGAGAGGTAAACCCTTGTTTAAGAGTTTTAAAAAATAAGGGAAAGGTTTTGGGGGGTTTTGAAGGGCTTCATTTGTCCAATTTTAAAGTTCCCCAAATTGGGGGTTAAACATACAAATTGATAATTTTGTCATCATAATAATTCAAAATTCCAATTATAATTTACAAGACAAATTACAAAGTATAACACAATATATTGATTTTAAGAAGAAAAAATATGGTAAAGTAGTAAAATTATCACATAAGTCCTCAATCTCCTTTCCTTGTTGGTTTCTTTAGCTCCCAAACAAGGGGAAGACTTTCCCTCCTTTATCTCTTCCCTTCCTTCCCTTCCCTTCCCCTCCTAAGTCTTTCCTTCCCCTCCCCTCAAAACTCGCAAACAAAGCCTTAGAGTTGGAGTACGTTGGGTTAGGCTTGCCTGTGTGTTGGGGAATTTTTAGGGTGTTTTGGGAGGCCATTTCTTTTGCTTGGTTGTCTTTTTTACGCAGGATTTCATTTAGGTTGTACATTAAAATTGAAATGAATCCGAGAGTTATAGAAAACCTCCAAAATAAGCCGGTGTACGAAGGAAAAAAACCAATTTATTTTTAAAATTTAGGATCATATGCTGTAACATCTCAAGATTGATAGGATGTTACATCTAATTCAATGTCCTCCACTATCTTTTTAAATTATTTGTCTTGGAATAAGTTTTACAAGATATAACATATCGACAAATCATTATAGTAAAAAAGAAATCCAAAAGTGCAAGAATAGTAGTTATAGTAAAAAGGAAACTCAAATGTAAAATTTTAGACACTTAGATGATTTTTTTTATACATTTTTATTATTATGAATTAGGGTGAAGCCTACATAATGATTTTTTAAATTAACAACTCAGAGACATTTTTTTATAAACTAAAAGCATATTAAAATAAAGAAGAAGAAAAAAGTTAAGAGACATAGACCTAATTCATTAAATTAACACTGCATAAATGAAATTTTTTATCTAAAGCTTTAATTTACCTTTAAAGTGATCAACTACAATTGTATGGTTTGCATGGAATTTGAAAAAGGAGGAAATATTTTTCCACACCAATTAATCTTTCCTCTAGCCTGGTCCCATGTTGTTATTATTGTGAGTGATCTTGTGACCATAGGTTTGTATGTGTTGTATGAAAATGGAAAAAGGAGAGAAATCTGTGGTTTCATACCAGTGTGCCTTAAATAGTGTAAATTCTTTCTTTTGCTCGTTAAAAGTTGCTTGACATGTCCAATTGCTTTGAAAGATAGTTCCCCTAGAATATTTGTTCATTCAATATATCCATAATTTTGTTCAGACAGTAAGTAGAATTTGTTCATGTTTTGTTTTTAAGGGAAGTATGACGTTTTTTTTGTATATAATTTATGATTAGGTTTTACCATATGGGGATCAAAAGAGGAAAGTAATTATGGGTGGTTGAGGAGGACATATTTCTTAATTAATTAAATGTGTTTGTGACTCTAGATCAATTGAAGAATTTTATTGTCCCTCCCACTTATTCGATCCCTAGTCCCTACTTTGCATTGGTTGTTTTCAAAAGGGTTAAATATGTTTTTGATCCCTATAAAATTATGAACTTTTAAGTTTAGTCCTTACTTAATTTTAATAGTTTTTTTAGTCCCTACAAAAAAAAAATTACTTCTAATATTAGTCCCTATTAAAACAAAGTTTGTTTAATTATCCTTAAACTCTTAAATTTTTAAACAATTTTTTTGAGATAAATTTAGAACCTTATGAAAAGTTCATTTACTAAAATTTAGAACTTTTTAACATGAAACGAATTAAATATGAATTTTTTAAAACGACAAAAGTTAAAGATAAAAGTAATAAAATCTGGACGTTAAAATCAAAATTTTGCAATAACTTTTTGCGGATGAACTTTTAATAATGTTCTTAACACGTCTACAAAAAATTGTTCAAACACTTAAGACTTTAAGCATAAATTAAACAAATTTGAATTGAGCCGAGTGCATATTTTTTTTGTAGGGACTAAAAGAACTATTAAAATTAAGTAAGAACTAAACTTAAAAAGTTTATAGGGACTAAAAACATATTTAACCCTTTTCAAAAATGAGTGAAAGACTAGTGATGCATGCGCAATAAAATTGTTTTTTCACATAAGAAGTTGCTTAAAAACACATGGAAATGATAAAAAAAAAAATAAAAACTCCAACGGCACTTAACTACATGTTGCTTCAAAAGAGAAAATTAAGTACCGAACGATTTTTAACTACCGTTAAGGAAAAAAGTGTCATTTCAAGGTGTTTTTTAGTAACTTCTTATATGGGAAAACAATCAACTCAATATAATCAATAGTCCAATGCGATCAGTATACATGTTTCGGTATCAAAAGTCCCTAGATTTTTTTGACGAAAAAACTCCCTGGATTATAATTTGTAAACTAAACAATGTAGTTTAGAGGTTAAAGTAATTAATTTTAATATATGATAAAAATATTTGTAAACATTTGTGAGAAATAAAAATACTTCTAGAAATGTAAAATTAGGTTTAATATAAGTCTTGCACATTAGAAAAAATGTCACTAAGATTCCAATCCAAAATGGTAACACACGCTACATGTAACACACGCAACAAACATGCATTTGGGATATACTTTAGTATAAATACCATAACATACAACATATAATGTTCTATTTTATTCCCATTGGTTTAGTCTTCGTTGTTGAGTTAGAAATAGAGTGTGACTAAGACTTACAAACTAAACGTCCTTTATTAAAGCAAAGTGGCTGATATAAAGCATTTACAAGAAAACATGTAACATTGTTGTGTCTCAATAATTGATGAGTTAAGCATTCACCACAACACAACACCTTTTTTCAAAAATCATCACAAAAATAAACTTTATTACATGCTTAACTCATCAAGCAAAATGTTGGGGGAGTTGAATGCCCTATATACAACAGAGTCTGCAGTTGTATGCAAGAAACATAAACCTCTAGCAGCCCCTATCATTATCTTCAGCCTTATTTCCCAAGGCAGTGGTTGCGGGCCTGGAAAACAACACACAATTCATTAATATAGATATGCATAAACACAATTTTCTTATACATATTGATTAATTAATGTCGTACTTCTAAAGAGGTGGTTTTTCATGCTACCCTTTCGCATGAATTCATAAACCAGATTTGGATGATCGTATTTCCCTAAAAATTCCACTTCACTCTGCACCCAAACATATATTGTTATAAAACCATACAAAATTTTCATTCAAAATAAACCTAAAACTTTCTTTTTCATTGAAATTAAACTCATTAGTTTGGAGAAAAATTATATATTTTTGTTGTATGATTATATGTATATATTGAGCATTTACCAGACTACTATTTATAAAGAACACTCCTACATTGTGGACAATGAGTGTGATTTTATATGGCTGGTTTTATCAAAGGATCTAGGGAGATGTTGAGGAATACAAACCTTCCATTCTGTAAAGTCATATTGGCTATTGGGGCTACACCTCTTCACAGCAACACAAATACGATCATTACGCATACCAATGATCGTAAACCTAAATTTTGTATAAGATAGTGCCTTTTATATATTCAAACTCCATCTGAGCGTGTTACATTTGTGTGTAGGTCTCAACTAAACTAAATCCTACCTCATCCATCCCTTAATACTTGATACAGTTGAGCTTATTACGCATACCAATGTATAATTTTGAGTTTAAATATCTTGAATAATATATTAGAAAAAATTATGAAAATTTGATATCTTGAAAATACTCATCGAGACAAATCTAACGGCATCTTATATGATATTATTTATCTTTGTATATTAGTAGAAAAATATGGTCAAACTAAGTTAGGTTAAAATGACACATTTTCAAATGAGTAATCTATTGCGGCACGGAGGGCGTATAATTTAGTAGGAAGTTACCGGGAGCCTGATTGAATTATAACTAGAGAAATGATATTTGAACATCAATTTTGTGACAACTTCCTTTTTCATACTCACGTTATTTTATCTCTTTGTTGCTTTGATTTTCATGCAAATATAATTTTTTTTTATATAAATTATGATTGTCCCATAAATTGTCAACCAAATAGTTGTTTAAATAACACTCCTCTTGTAATTAAGGGTTGTCCACTATGACCTGTGGGTAATATTACTAGACCATCGACCCGTGCTAACGCACATGTCATATCGAAGGTAATATTTGACGGTAATAGGTAACAAAATAGTTTAGATGAATGTCATGATCGCGTATAGTATTTCATAATATTAAGAAGCATAGACATTGATATTGTACCATAACATAATATTTCCATGACATCGTTCTTGGTACCGTAACATAACATAATATGTTAAGTATAGCGAGACGGGTTAACATTTATAGGTAAGATTAGGTTAAGCATAGCGAGACGGGTTAATAGTTATTCCTTTCCAAAAATATAACATATAATTAGGAACATAATTTTATTTTACTTTTTAGATAAACAGAAAATGCAAAAGTGTACGGAGGAAAAAATTAGGTTAAGTATAGCGAGACGGATTAACATTTATAAGTAAGAGATGTTACGGTATGGTATCAATGACGATGTCATGGAAAATTATGTTATGGTATAGTACCAACGTCTATGCTTCTTATTATTATGAAATACTATAATCATAACATTCATCTAAACTATTTTATTACTTATTATCGTCAAATATTACCTTCCATACGCACGGATCGATGGTCGGGTTTAAGTAAAGTATATCACAAATTCATGCTTGGTGCGTGTGTTCCCATTTGGATTGGAATCAACGTGTGTTCTCATTTAAATTGGAATCTTAGTGACAACTGTATAATGTGCAAGACTTATTTACTCAAAAAAAAAAAAAGTGCAAGACTTAAATCAAAACTAATTTTACATTTCTAGAATTATTTTTATTCCTCACAAAAGTGAACTCGAACATCCCCTTAATTTTAAAAGAAAATTAAATAAAATATTTTTCAATATGATTTATCATGCTTATAAATGTAACATTAACGGTTGATTTTTTAATCATGTATTAAAATTAATTACTTTAACCTCGAAGTTGTCATGAAAAAAATGAATTTTCCTACCTTATGGCGTAAGTGGATTATGGAATGCGTCAGTACGACCTCAACTTCTGATCTGGTTAATGGCAGTCCAACAGATAAATTCAAATTTGAACGGGGGTTGAGACAAGGTGACCCTCTTTCACCTTTTCTATTTTTAATAGCAGTTGAAGGGCTAAATCTCATGATGAAGGCTCTTGTAGAGGCTGGCCTGTTCTCTGGCTACAAGGTTGGCGCGAATAATCAGGTCTCCATAACTCATCTACAATTTACTGATGACATCTTGTTGATTGGGGAGCGAAGCTGGGCCAATATTAGATCTCTGAAAGCTCTGCTTCTTCTCTTTGAGGTGACATCTGGTCTTAAGGTGAACTTCCACAAAAGTATGTTAGTTGGTGTTAATATTCATGACTCTTGGTTGGCAGCGGCAGTCTCTGTTCTCAATTGCAAATTGGGTAGAGCCCCCTTGTTGTATCTGGGGCTGTCTATAGGTGGTGATCCTCAAAAACTTAAATTTTGGCAACCTTTAATTGACCGTATTAAGTCAAGATTATCGGGTTGGAAGAGTAGAAGTCTTTCATTGGGTGGCCGTTTAGTTCTCGTAAAGTCTGTCTTGTCCTCTCTTCCGGTCTACTTTCTTTCCTTCTTCAAAGCTCCCGCAGGTATCATTTCTTCCATTGAATCTATATTTAATTGTTTTTTTGGGGGGATTGTTAGGAGGTTAGGAAAATTTCTTGGATTAATTGGGACACTATTTGTTCCAAAAAGGAGGAAGGAGGTTTAGGAGTGCGAAGGATTCGGGAATTTAATTTGGCTTTACTTGGTAAATGGTGTTGGCGGATGCAGGTTGAAAATAGGAGTTTGTGATATAGAGTTTTATCAGCTAGATACGGAGAGGTAGGAGGTACAATCGCCGATGAGGGGCAATTTAACTCTGTTTGGTGGAATAATTTGATCAATGTTAAAAATGGGGCGGGTGTGGGAAGTGGGAATTGGTTTGATGATAATGTTGGGCGGGAGATAGGAGATGGTGCCCAAACTTTATTTTGGTGGGATCCTTGGATTGAAGGGCTAGTTTTGAAGAATAGTTGCAGCCGCCTTTTTGATCTTGTTACTAATAAAATGACAACGGTGACTGAAATGTATTCTTTTGGGTGGGGGGTTGAGAGTGAAGCTTGGCAGTGGCGGCGTCGTTTGTTGACTTCGGAGGAAGAGAGAGTCCAGGAATGTTGTGATATTTTATCTAATATTGTTTTGCAGCCTACTCACTCTGACAGGTGGATTTGGCACTTGCATGCCTCCAACAGTTATAAAGTCACAAGTGCTTATAATTATCTCTTGACATTCACCAATAACAACTTGGCGGTTACTCACATGACTGAAATTTGGAATAAGGAAGTGCCTCTGAAAATCAGCCTCTTCGTTTGGTGCTTGTTATGTAATAGATTACCAACAACAGACAATTTAATCAAAAGACACATTTTACATCCGAATGCGCAGTTATGCGTGGGTGGATGCAGCATGATAGAAGATGCAAAACACTTATTCCTCTCTGGTGATTTTTTTGGCAAGCTTTGGTATGGTATTTCTCACTGGCTTGGTTATCACTTAGTGTTTCCTGAAAGTGTGTCAGATCATTTATATCAATTTAGCACCTTTAGCGGCTTCTCTAATAGCAAACGCTCAACTCTGAATCTTATTTGGCTATCTTGTCAAATATTTCACCAAAAAGAAGCTTCTTTTAATCAACGATTAGATAAAGTTAAGCTTCAATGATACTGGTGGCTGAAAGCAAACTGCCCTAACTTTGTTTTCTCCTACCATTCATGGTGGTTGAACACTTTACCTTGTTTGGGAATATTCATGTAACAAGGTAGTTTTTTGTTCCTTTTTTGACTGTTTCCGCATTCATTTAATTGACCCTCTCAGCTGGGGTTTTGGCACTCCTTGTGCTGAAATCTTCAGGCTTCAGTATTTTAATCCATTTTAGTTTCTTCAAAAAAAACCTCTAAGCTGCATTGTTTACTTTACAAATTATAATCAAGGGACTTTTTGTTGAGGCAATTCCCTAATTAATTTTAAAGGTAACAAACCTTGATGATTAAGGAATTAATGAACTTTGATTAATTTGTTGGTATTTAACTTGTGCTCTTGAGTGGTTAATTAAGAATGGAACAAGTTTCAATTCATACAAAGATACAAAGAATCAAAAGACATAAAGACTTAAGAACTCAGTCAGAGTTCAGAAAGTTAAAAAGAGTTCAGAAAGTTGGACAGAGTTCAGAAAGTGAAAAAAAGTTCAGAAGGTTGGACAGAGTTCAGAAGGTTGTTCATGATGAACATCAAGAACCAATCCCAGAAATTCATGAACCAAATGAAGAACATGCAAGGTTCACGTGACTTAAATAAATGCCCAGTAAAGTACATTGACGAAGATCAATTAAGGAATAAAGGCATTTAGTTGTTAAAGTCAAAAAGGGCATCTTCAATGTTCTTTCAAGACTATGAACATTTGAAGTACAAAACATTAGGAATATTCCATTAAGAATATCATCCTAGATGTTTTCCATGCTGCATTTCATCAATGTTTCACTATTAGGATTTGATTACATCAAATAAGAGTCTTACAAATCATCCTAAGTGAAACAAAAGAAACATTCTGAAGTCCCCTGAGTTCAGAAAGTTCGATCCTGCTCCATGCTTTGTCTGACATGAACAGTACAGTGATTGGAAAAGAAAAAGCAAATCCAAGAGCAAGATCAAGTCTGATTCAACAAGATTTCGACACATAAGGGAGTTGGTACTGTACAAAGCAAACCAAATCCCCTAAAGCATGGAAGTGAAGTGACAGTTCCACTTTATCAATTATGCACTAGTTCCAAGGCAGATTTCAAAGAAGATCTGACCCAGGAACATTCTGAAGTACGTCCAAGATAATCTTCATAGTACAACCCAGAAATTCACATGACATTCATCTGCAAAAGCCCAGGTGCATATCTGACCGTTCATCCACATGAACCCAGATGAAGATCATGATGAACACAACAACATTCTGAAGTATTTCATTTTGCCCAGAAATTCAGGTAAAAGTTGGTGGGTCCCAGGACACGTGGCACAAGACCATTGGTCACTCTCCAACGGCTACAAAGGCTCAAGACACTCTATAAATAGAGATCAAGGCGTCAGCATAACACACACCTTTGCAAAGCATACAAGAAAACAACTTAAGAGTGTTTGAAGCTTTAGCAAAAACATTGATCTCACAAAAATTCCAAGAAGTCTTTAAAAGTGTGCATCAACATTTCTCTTATCTTTTTAAAGATAAATCTCTACCTCCATTCTTCTCTTGTCTGATCCAAATCATTCAAACTCCATACAAATTGTAATCAAAGTCTCATCTAGCTTTAGGGGTACTAAAGTCTTAGTTTGAGCAGAAAGGTGTAAAGTCTGAGTGGGTAACTTAGCAAGAAAGGTGTAAGCCTGC
>Ga0315914_1008630_pt1 | contig 13483 bp, 12 predicted proteins | sample MpolenodulesMG_FD_203920 | JGI IMG/M metagenome (GOLD analysis project Ga0315914, IMG submission 203920) | Medicago polymorpha root nodule microbial communities from Los Angeles, California, United States - elongated nodules | ecosystem: Host-associated > Plants > Roots > Nodule | place: USA...
TAATTGCACAAAAATTTGTAACAGATTATATGCACAAAATATAAATTATATCGGTTACCATTTTGAAATTAGACGAGAAAGTTCAACAATATTAATTAATTATCTGGTCTTTTATTTGTCTTCATCTATTTGTGTATTTTTTTTCTTTTCTTTTTCTTTTTGCACACCGTAAAATAAACGAAACTTTTGCAAACATATAAGTGCCAAAACTAATGTTATATAAATATTAACGCATGTTATTATAAAAAATTTAGTGTCCCTATAAATATTTATATATTTTCCTTTACATTCATTATATTTAACTGCATCAAGACAATCTTTCCGCTTTTATTGACAAGGAACGATAAATCATAAAAATAATTAAATAAAGGTTAAAATTAGAAGGAAAAAAATTACACCAAAATACAATATTTTTTATATAGGGTAAAAATAAGTTTTTCTATAGTATCCAATATTATTCCTATTGTTATGGGTTGTTTCTCCTATTGCTCTGAATAAGTTTTTTAGTATCCAATATCATTCTTATTGTCTCTTTCAAAAAAAATAAAAATTATTCCTATTGTTATGGGTTGTTTCTCCTATTGCTATGAATTGTTTCTATTTTAATAGGTATAACTACTTTGTTTTTTTCCGGGGGTATAACTACTTTTTTATTTGATAATTTAAATAAGTATTAAATATATTTTCGGTCTTTGTAAATATTTTAAAATTTTCGTTTTAGTCCTCATAAAAATTTCTTCGCACCCAAAAGTTTTCAATCACCATTTTTGGTTCCTTCTTTTATGTGTATCATTTAAAATTTTGAATTTTTACTGCAGTCATATATAGAACCTTGCAAGAATCTCTCACAAACTTTTTAAATTTTTTGTCAAATAGAACATTAATTAAATATGAACTTTTATGTTTTTGGTGCTTAAAAATTCAAATTTAATTCAAGTTTCGTTAAAAATTCTTATAATATTCTAAATATGGTCCCCTAATTTTTATTAATATTTTCCAATAATTTCATCATTTGATTAAGGAACCCACTAAAAGCAATAATTCCAATGTTAACAAGTGCCCTAAGCATGGGCGGAGCCATGTAGAGCTAAGGGGTTCAGCTGAACACCCTGAGATTTAAAAAATTATACTTACCTTCTTATAGAAAATAACACTTGAACCCCCTGAAATAAATCTTTTGCACCGTTTCTGCTGAAACTCTCTCTCACAGATCAGTTGTTTGCTATTGTTTTCACTTTCTACATTGTCAATAAAAGTGCAATTCAGTGTTAGGTGTTGTGCAATATGAACAGGAAATTCCAATGTTTTTTCCATAAGACATTATTAAAATACTCTTGATATAATTTTATTTTACACACATAGTCTCTTCTTGGTACCCCTAAATTCACAATGCAAGCATTTTAGTGCTTGTTTGGGATAGAGTTTGCAAGCAAAAAAGCAAGTTTGGGGGATTTCCAAAGCAAAATTGCAGTGATTTTTAAAAGTCAGCAATTGGAGCTTTTGAGTTAAAGTGGGTTGCTACCGTGCTTTTACTGAAAACGTGGGTAGAAAAACTCGGTACCAAAAGGCTATTAGTGGGCTAGTTTTAATTCTCTAAGGTTAAAATATGCTATCTAATTGGTAGATAGTATATATATATATTTGGAGCTTTTAGTTTTGAGTTAAGAGTTGTCGTGGTGATATTTTTTATTTAATTCATATACACCTGACTGTGAAGATATTTTATATTGTTAGCTATTTACAATTGTTAGACTAATAGAAACATTTAACTTTGATTCATTTAGACACTAATATTTTTGTTGTTGTTGTTATTTCTACTACTACTTTAAATAGTTTGAGTACAATGTAATTTTTGAATATATATTATTATAATTAATAATTAAAGTTCAAAATTTTGTTTGAAAAAAAAAACTGAACCCCCTGGTCTAGGGTCCTGGCAACGCCACTGGCCCTAAGGGTATTATATAAGGACTCGTGAAAAAAATGGTTTTGAAAATACAAGTCAAACACATGTAAAAGTTAAAATTACACTATTTTATATGTAAAAATTACTACTTTTAATTGCTTAAACAATACCCCACAAACACTTGTTAGCATTTTCCTTTAATTAAATACTACATTTATACTAAAAATGTATCCCTAAATATAAACCTCTTTCAAATTATTAGATGCATTTATTTTAATTTTTTTTGAGAGAAGATACATTTATTTTTCTAAATATACCCCTAATTAATACTACTAACTTATATTGAAATAAGAAAAGTCAAAATTAACATACATACATACAAACAAAAGACAATTAATTGCACTAACAACATTTCTTAAAAGATGTGAAGAAGAAAAAAATAAAATAAAAGGGACTTAAATATAAGAACGAAGAGAGTAATTCATATGAAGAGGAGCTATGTAATTGAGCCAATGCAATTGAAACCCCCAACAACTATACATCCAACATAATCAAATATTTTTTAACACTTTTCCCCACCAGATGGTATTGTGAGCTATGGTCATGTCTCTCGTTGCCTCAATTGCTACCCTCGTTGCCTCGGCAACATCTCTTGCGGTTGAGGTAGTTGCAGCAGTGGCATTTGCCACAATATTTGTGAGCTCAGTCGTAGCATGGAGGAGGACGAGTGTGGATTCTATGTTCGTAGAGGAATTATAATGGTTGACCTCGTCTTCAATGTTGAATGATTAAATATGGTGATAAAAGAAGCATGTATGTTGAGAGTCTTTGCTTTGTTGGGTGTGGGGAATATTATGAATTATTATCATGTTTTCATTGGTTTTGTTTTTACATATCACCTTTGGTTACGTTCATGTCTTAGTTTGCTTCGATTTATTTAGAATTCACAATTTTTGGTTACTTTCAAGTCTTAGTTTGCTTACATTTGTTTGATCATATTTGCATACACACATTTATTTTCTTGCTTATAATAAAATAAGAGAAATGTTAACAAGTGCCACCAAGATACTCTTTAAGATCATAAATAGTAAGTATTTATGAAAATGCATGTAATCAATGCATTAGAAATCGAAATATTTGACTTTTTAAAGAACAATTGCTTATTTTAAAATGCTTAAAGAGTACTCGAAAGAATGCAAATATGCTAAGCAAAAACGTTACGCTCGAGAGTGGCTTGTACTCACCTTAAAATATTAACACTCAGTCAGTTTATTGGCTCTCTTCAAAATTGAAAATTATTACCAGATTGGGTTTTACACTCTCTTTCAGTGGCGGAGCCAGGAATTTTATAGAGCCTGGGCAAAAAAATTATCGCAAAACGTTACTTCCTTCCTGCGAATAATTTCACATTTCCAGCGGATAATTTCACATTTCCTACGGATAATTTCACATTTCCTGTGGAACCTAAAATCCTAAGGTATTACCTCACCTGGGAACTTAAATCCTTGGCAAAATCTGCATGAAATGTGTTTCCTACGGAATTTACACAAAAATCCGCAGGAAAAGCTAAAAGTTCTAGTAATGGCTGGGCTTGCAACAAAGGAAGTTGGAGCTAAGCCTGGGCTAGTGCCCAGGCTAGCTGGGGGTTGGCTCCGCCCCTGCTCTCTTTGGAACTTGTTGCCGCCATCCCTATTCTAAAAAATTTCATGTAACTTACCCACCTCACTCATTGCATTCTGATCTTTACGTTATTGTTCCCTTTTGTGTTTTTTTTTCTTTTTTTCTTTCTGGTTTGTTAATACCATTTTGCCATTTGTTCTCTTGACGTCCGTCTATCTTCACAACATACATCTTCGATTGTGGATTGGAATTGGTTGTTTCACTCACAATTTCAATTTCATAAAAAGTTATCATCAAATCATTGACTGAAGTTAATTTACCATGTTAAGGTTTGCTTATCTATGCTTTTGTTATCCTTTTGTAAGTTACTAGGAAAATAGAGAAATGATTCTTATTGATGAAAAGAGTGTTTACAATTCATATATATACAAGAATGAAGGTGCATAGTAAGTAAAGCTATACTAGCAACTAGTAAACTAAGGTTGCTTGGTCTGCAAGTTATCTCGTTCCTTAGCTTTCTTTCCTTCTTCTTCAATACACTCTGATATCCCCCCACAAGATGGAAGGTGATAGATATCTTTCAACTCCATCTTGGATAAGAGAAATGAAAAATGCTTAGGAAGCAATGACTTAGTGAAGAAGTTAGCCAATTGATCCTGAGAAGAAACTGGTAACAGTTTCAGAATGCAATTTTGAAGCTTCTCTCTGACTATGTGACAGTCAATCTCAAGATGCTTGGTTCTCTCATGAAAAATAGGATTTGCTGCAATGTGGAGAGCACTCTGATTATCACAATAAAGAACAGGGAGTTTAGAGCAAGTGATGTGGAGATCATGAAGTAAATAGAGAATCCACTGAAGTTTACAAGTGGCTGAAGCAAGAGCCCTATACTCAGCTTCAAAAGAGGATCTAGAAACAGTAGTTTGTTTCTTGGTTCTCCATGAAATGAGAGAGTCTCCTAGAAAGAAACAATGACCATAGATTGATCTTCTAGTGTCTAAACAACCTGCCCAATCAACATTTGTGAAACCTCGAATATGCATGGAAGAATGTCTTGGAAAGAATAAACCTTTACCAGGATAACCTTTCAAGTATCTAAGAGTTCTCAAAGCAGCATTATGGTGAGTGACAGTGGAGTTAGATAAAAACTGGCTTAATTGCTATGTAATGAATGTTATATCAGGTCTGGTGTTATTGAGATAGATTAATCTGCCAATTAATCTTCTGTAAGCAGGAACATCTGAAAATGGTGTGCTAGAGTCATTGTGAAGTTTAATAGCAGGATCAGATGGTGTGGAGACTGGTTTAGAACAATTGAATCCTGAATCAGAAAGTAAATCAAGACAGTACTTTCTCTGACAAAGAGAGATTCCTGATTTGGAATGAGCAACCTCAATGCCAAGGAAGTATTTGAGTTGACCAAGATCCTTGATTTTGAACAAATCATCTAAAACATTTTTAATGTGATGAAATTCATAGAGAGAATCACCAGTAAGTATGATATCATTAACATACACCAGAAGCACAGTGAATGACTGGTCTGTTTTCTTGAGGAAGAGAAAATGATCTGAAGATGCTTGTACATATTGATGTTGAAGCAAAACAGAAGTTAATTTCTCATACCACTTCCTACTAGCCTGTTTCAAGCCATAGAGAGACTTCTTAAGTTTGCACACCTGATTGGATTTGATGGTTTTGATGCCAGGAGGTACAAGCATGTAAACATCCTCTTGTAAATCACCATGCAGAAATGCATTGTGGACATCAAGTTGGTGAATGAACCAGTTGTTGATGGATGTTAAAGCTATAACAAGCCTGACCATAGTCATCTTAGCAACAGGAGAATAGGTATCAAAGTAATCAAGACCTTCAATTTGTGTGTATCCCTTGGCAACCAGTCTTGCTTTGTATCTTTCAACTGATCCATCAGTATGATGCTTGACCTTAAATATCCATTTACAACCAATAGGTTTAGCATGAGGTGGCACATCTACAATGTCCCAGGTACCAGTTTTCTCAAAAGCCAATAACTCAACTTGCCTTGCTTGTTTCCAACAATCATGCTTGCTTGCCTCAGCATAGGTATTTGGTTCGGGATGAGTTTGTAAGGAAAGAACAAAAGAAGCATGATTAGCAGACACATTATTATAAGAAATGTAATTGGATAAAGGATATGTAGAAGTATGTGAATTGTTACAAACGTAGTCTTGTAAATGAAAGGGAGCATTTCTAGTTCTAGTGGATTTTCTAGGAGAAACGGGTACATCATTGGGAACAGATGAAGAAGAAGTAGGTGGAAAAATATCATCAATGATAGGAAGAGAAGGAGATGGTGATTGATCAATAGAGGAAAGAGGAACTTTAGAGGGTGAAGGGGTGAAATATTGCCAATCATGAGTAGTGGATGATGGGTTTTGAGTGTAAGGAAGCACATTTTCATGAAAAGAAACATGTCTGGAAATGAAAATTTCTCTAGAGTGAATATCAAAAAGAACAAAGCCTTTGTAACCAGACTTGTAACCCAAGAAAACAGTCTTTTTAGCTCTTGACTGAAGTTTAGTTCTGTGATTATGTAAAGTGGAAGCATAACAAAGACATCCAAACACATTGAAAATATTAATGTCAGGTAATTAGTCATAAAGAATGAAGTATGGAGATTGATTATTAAGAATGGGAGTGGGAACTCTATTGATGAGAAACACAACATGTAAAATGGCATATGACCAAAAAGCAGGTGGCAACTTGGATTGAAACAACAAAGCTCTACCAAAATTAAGAATATGTTGATGTTTTCTCTCTACTCTCCCAGTTTGCTGGGGAGTTTCAACACAAGATCTCTGGTGAACAATGCCATGAGATGCATAAAAATCATGGAGTAAAAATTTTGGTCCATTATCAGTTCTAATGTATTTGGGAGTAATATGAAATTGGTTTTGAATCATAGTAATGAAATTTTTAACATGAAGAGAGACTTCAACTTCGGTTTTAAGCAAAATAATCCAAAGAAATCTGCTATGATCATCAAGTATAGTCAAAAAATATCTATGACCATGAATAGAAGCAGTGGAAATGGGTCTCCAAATGTCAAAATGAATTAATTCAAAATTACTGGATGCATTTGTGGGACTGACAGAAAAAGGTAAATGTTTGTGTTTGGCAAAATGACACAAGTCACACACAGATTTATTATTGATATGAATGGATGGATACAAAGAAGACATAGTATGTAATCTAGAATGAGATACATGGCCAAGTCTGAAATGCCATAAAGCATCAGAAGGTACAATATTATATGAATTACAAGAAGAACTATTAATGGAATTACAAACTTTATTTGATGAAAAACTAGAAACTAAATTTGAAGCAGGAGCAGGAGGAGAGTAATGATATAAGCCATTCACTTGCTTAGCCAAACCAATCATCTTCATAGACAAGTTGTCTTGTATGAGACATTGATTTAGAGAAAAATGTAATCTGCAAGATAATGAATCACATAGTTTTGCAACAGAAATAAGATTCAAGTGGAAATGAGGTGAATACAAAACATGATGAAGATGAAATTGTGAAGTGAAGGAGACAGTAGCAACAAAAGAAACAATGAGTGAAGTACCATTGGGTAAAGTAACTTTGACAGGTTTAATTCTATAAAAAGCACTAAAATATGACATGGTACAACTAATATGCTCATTGGCTCCTGAATCAATAATCGAGGTAGTAGGAGAAGAGACAAAAGGTATACCTGAAGATGAAACTTCATTAGCAGAAATGTTAGAGGCCACAAGAGGAGAGATAGTAATGTTGTTTGAAGCAGGGCCAGAAGAGGTAGATGCAGGGGCAACCAAGCTTGCTTGTTGTAACAAAGATACAAGTTGAGCATATTGTTCCTGAGAAATGCCAGTAGTGGAACTTGTAGATGCATTCAAACTTGCACTAGAAGTATTATCATCAGTTTTTGCCTGCACCATATTATTTGAACGAGGTTATGGCTTGTTACCATTAGATATCCATGCTTTTCAGAACAAAAATCAACTGTGTGATTGTTACGATGACAAAATGTGCAATATCAGGCAGGTTTGTTTGAATTGTTTGGAGTAACATTTTTACCACGAGGTGAAAATCTTCTTGCATCAGAAGCATTCAATTGCACGGAAGTGTCTTCACCAACATTGATAGGTAGAATAGTAGCTGAGTTACTCTCTTCTTGAATCACAAGGGAGTAAACTTTATTCAAAGTAGGAAGAGGATTAAGTAGTAAGATCTGAGTTTTTACTACTGAAAAATTTTCATTCAAGCCTGTAAGAAATTGCATAATTTGATCCTCATTTCTATGATTCTTAGCAACTTTGGTAGCTTCACAACGACAGGGATGGATACATACACAATTAGGTATAGGACGATGTGAAGAAAATTCCTCCCAAAGAACTTTCAATTCAGTGAAGTAATCAATAACAGGCTTGTTACCTTGTTTCAACGAATTGATAGATGAGCGCAAATTTGCAATGCGTATACGATCAACCTTACTGAAACGCTCATGAAGATCTTGCCAAATTTCCATAGCAAAATCATAGAAAACAACGGTTTGAGCAATTGACTCAGATAGAGAATTAATGATCCAAGATTGCACCAAATGATTGCATCGTTCCCATGCAGAACGAAGCAAATCATCACTATTAGGTATCGGTATATTGCCATTGATGAAACCAAGCTTATTCTCCGTTCCTAATGTGCGTTGCATTAAATGTTTCCAAGCCAAATAATTCGATACATTGAGTTTTGGAGAAACAGTTAAGGAGTTTGGTCCTTCACTAGGATGAACAAAGTATTCAGATTCAGTATCTGGTTGAGTTGCACCGCGCGCCATTGATGAAGATGAACAAGATTCAAAGAAGAAATTCACAAAATATGTGAAGAATGAAGAACAAGTTCAATTGAATAAAATCAATTGAGAAACGAAAAACAGAGAAAGAAATATCAATGGAAGCTTCAACAATTGAATGCGGAAAACACAAATTAATGAAGAAGAAACACAAAACGATGAATCCATGAAGAACAACGAAGGAAAAAGTTGCACCGGAAAACGGTTACACGATTGTAACAAACTTTCCCAACGAGGGAGAAAGAGCTCGTGATACCATATTAGGAAAATAGAGAAATGATTCTTATTGATGAAAAGAGTGTTTACAATTCATATATATATATACAAGAATGAAGGTGCATAGTAAGTAAAACTATACTAGCAACTAATAAACTAAGGTGGCTTGATCTACAAGTTATCTTGTTCCTTAGCTTTCTTCCTTCTTCTTCAATACACTCTCATATAAGTTGTAATCATCACATATTTTATGTCATTTTGTCATCCTGAGAAGAGGAGACCTATTTTGGGAGTCTGGGTATGCTCCATTTACCATCAGATCCATTTACCCCATTTATGGTCTTGGATGAATGATATGTGGTAAAAAAGGATTCAATGGTTCAGCTTAAAAATAAACAAATTAAAATTAAAATTAAAAATGTTTGTTTTAATGAAACTAAAAAAAAAAAGCAATTTAGATTCAAAATAAAGAAAAAAAGTATTTGTTTGATTAAAAAAAGAATAATGCAATTTGTCCTCCATATTTCACCTTTCGTCTTCCCCTGGTGTCTCTTCCGTCAATCACATTCTCTCGTCACCATCCATAACCTCCCTCCACTGTTTTTCTTCCCGTATTTATTTTTTATTGTTTCTTTTTTTTTTTTTTTGTTATTTTATTTGGTTGTTTTTTCCATCGCCGATGTGTTAACATGATAACTTTCAAGATCTGAAATTTATCATCGTTGATTAGCCCAATTTATTGCCGGCGTATTTCGAAATTGGCAAGGGTCAATGGTAGAGGAAATGAATGAATCAAGTGTGGGAGTGGATAGCAGCAGCGGTTGAATTGGTTTGTGACGGCAGTGGTGAGAGGGAGATGAGAGGAAGAGGGGGGGAGATGAGAGGGAAGTGACAGGCAGCGGTGGAGTGGCCATGAACGATGATGAAAGAAGAGAGTAAAGAGAAACAAACATTTTTAATTTTAATTTATTTTTACAACCATTAAATCCTTTTTTACCACATGTCATTCATCCAAGACCCTAAATGAGGTAAATGGAGCTGATGGTAAACGGAGAATACTCGGACTCCTATTTTGGTACCAAAATGTAATTGAATAAACATTGGGAAATAAAGTATTAAATACTTATCAATTATGATTGTAAAATTCTCAAATATAAAATTTATACCTAAAAGTAGACGCTTCCTAACACGCAATACAACAATACATGATCAAGCAATGAAAGCAAATGAATCTAACACCAGAGTAAATTCTATACAAAGCACTGAAGACATATCAGAAATTTTGAAGATTTCCAAGTATGGATTGGCATTTGAAACTTAGACAAATGATGACTACACATGTAGTGCAGTTCTGTGGTAAAGTGATTCGTTCGTGCCTACTTCATGCCAACAGGTGCAAATCTACTAAGGTGTAGTTTCAACTTCCACAGGCCTCACAGTCGTCTCTGTTTGTCAAAGAGCACACCATCTGTGCCATCTTGGTATCATCATCCTCATCATCTGCCTCCTTCACCTTAGGTTGATCCTACATTCACAACAAAAAAACATTTAATATCAAAATGTACAAACGACAAATCACATGAACAGAAAGATTGATCAAAACAAATTGCAATTACTTTAATGGCAGTGGTATCAACAGTGAACTTGATGGCATCACTTGCAGCTCGGGTTCGGAGGTAGTACATCCCAGTCTTCAAACCCTTTCAAAACAAAATTGAGAGTGATGATAACATTGATCAGCAAAAAGTTGGTCTAAATTCCCCATCGATAGATTAATTAAGAGAAGATAGATGTGTTTGACATTTTTATGTTGCTTTGAAAAGTTGATACCTTTGACCAAGCATAAAAATGCAAGGAAGTAAGCTTTCCAAAGTTGGGTTTATCCATGTGTATATTTAAGCTTTGACTCTGATCTATGTAGCATCCTCGATCCACAGCCATATCAACCAATATCTTTTGCTTGATCTCCCAAACAGTTCTGATAATTTAAGAGGGTTAGCATAAATATTTAGAGTCAGGTTTGTGTCAGGTAGAAATTCACAAATAACATACTTGTATATGACTTTCAGTTCAGCAGGTATTTCTGACAGATTCTGTACTGAACCGTTGTCATAGATAATCTTATTCTTAAGTGCAGGATTCCACAGTCCCATTTCAGTCAAATCGTGAAGAAGATGCTTGTTCACTACAACAAACTCACCACTGAAAGACAAACAGTTAACACGGAAGACAAAGCACTAAGAGATACCAACATATAATGACATGGTATGGCAATATACCTTAGCACTCTGCGATTGTAGATATTAGAAGTATATGGTTCAAAACACTCGTTATTGCCAAGAATTTGACTGGTAGATGCAGTTGGCATAGGGGCAACAAGAAGTGAATTCCGTACACCTGTCTTTGATATCATCTCCCGAAGTGCACCCCAATCCCACAAATTGGAGGGAGTCACACCCCACATGTCAGGCTGAAGAATTCCCTGCACATATAGATAATCACCTAAGCAACCACAAACATCTTGGATCTTTAGCTATCTATGATTCTGATTTTACGACGCATGAAAGTCATGTTAAATATACATGTGCAACTGGGACTACCACCATAAATATAATAGAAGGGTAAGGAAAGAAACACCACTGATTGAAAATACCTTGCTTACAGGACTACCGCTATAAGTTTCATAGGGGCCTTCTTTTGCAGCTAATTCACAAGAAGTTTTCAGAGCATGGTAGTATATAGTCTCAAAAATATCCTTGTTTAACTGTTGAGCCTGCACACCATATCCAAGTAAACTATCAAATCAGAGAACATCTAGTTTAAACTGCATATAGATTAGCAGCCCCATAAACATAAACATTATTTACCTCTGGTGAATCAAATGCCATTCCTAGTAGTATAAAGGTATCAGCAAGACCCTGAACTCCAATACCAATGGGTCTGTGCCGCAAGTTTGACCTTTCTGCAGTTTCAACTGGGTAGTAGTTGACATCAATTATTTTATTAAGGTTGGTTGTCACCACAGCAGTAACCTGTTATTAGTTACAAAAAATAACTATTACACAACTGGTCATATAGTGATAGTGTCAGGTGCCAACAAATGATCACACACTGAAATACAAATAAAACCCCGTATCAGTTGTAGTTAAAAACAAGTGTACCTCTCCTAGTTTTTCAAAGTCAAAATACCGGCTACTAGAGCCTCTGCTCCCAACAAGCTTAGACTGATGGGACTCCACAGGCAAACCCTATATAAGAAGCAAATAAAAATTCAAAATCAGGAATAACAAGCTGACAGAGATCAAACAAACTCGGGCCTAACACAAAAAATGCCAGAGGTGTCATACCTTATCTCTTACATAACGCGGTAGGGCAATTGATGCAAGGTTACACACAGCAGTCTCTGTTGGACTTGTATACTCGATTATCTCAGTGCACAGATTTGATGACTTAATTGTGCCCAGATTCTGCTGGTTGCTTTTCCTATTGCAAGCATCCTATAGTATAATAACAAATATTTATACAAGTTAAGAATTAAAAGGTAAAAGAAACTTGTATAAAGTTAAAAAGGTCATTGATTATTATTAAACCACCTTAAAAAGCATGTAAGGATTTCCAGTTTCTATCTGTGACTTCAAAATTGCAAACCACAGACTCTGTGCTTGAACAATCTTTTTTGCTTTTCCCTGTGGATTTGATAGAAAATAATAAAGCAGTAATCAGTAAAAGAGAAATCCTTCCGGAAATATACAAAACAACCCGGCTTATCATACTAAACTTACTGCTCTTTCATACTGAGTGTACAACTTATCATATTCTTCACCCCAACAATCTGCCAAACCAGGTGCTTCATTGGGGCAGAACAGGGACCATTCCCCATTGCTCTGAACTCTTTCCATAAAGAGATCAGGCACCCAAAGGGCGTAAAATAAATCTCGAGCACGTTGTTCTTCCTACATAGGTAACACAAACATCAAGGTTAGTTACACTAAAATAGACAAATTTCAACTGGCATATACTAAGATGTAGGGTCATAACAAAATTATAAGAATTAAATCAAATTGTTACCACTTCATACCTTTCCATGATTTATTTTCAATTCCAAGAACTCAAATATATCAGCATGCCATGGCTCCAAGTACACGGCAAAAGCTCCTACAACAAACATAACACGCGTATGTAACAGCAATCAACAAGTGTTCATCTAATTGAGGAATTCCAAACAAACCACAAAATGGTTTACCTTTCCTCTTGCCTCCTCCCTGATCAACATAACGGGCAGTATCATTGAACACACGCAGCATCGGAACAATACCATTAGACGTTCCATTTGTTCCCCGAATGTAACTACCATGGGCACGTATGTTGTGAACAGAAACACCAATTCCTCCTGCAGATTTACTAATAACAGCACACTCCTTCAATGTATCATAAATCCCCTCAATACTATCCTCTTTCATACACACCAAGAAGCAACTACTCAACTGCAAAATCAAACATAAAGACTCAACCAAAATTCACATAACTGAAAAGAATTGTACCAAAAAGAGCACATGAATAACGTACCTGAGGCCTAGGTGTTCCAGCGTTGAAAAGGGTAGGAGAAGCATGGGTAAACCATCTCTGAGACATGAAATGATAAGTTTTGACAGCAGATTCAACATCATCCTTGTGAATTCCAACAGAAACCCTCATTATCATATGTTGAGGTCTTTCCACAACCACTCCTTGAACCTTCAACAGATAAGACCTCTCTAGGGTTTTGAACCCAAAGTAATCATAGTCAAAATCCCTATCATAGATTATCTCACTATCCAATCGGGCCGCATTCTAAATCAAAAAATGAATTTCAAGTAATCACATAT
>Ga0315914_1008631_pt1 | contig 13483 bp, 8 predicted proteins | sample MpolenodulesMG_FD_203920 | JGI IMG/M metagenome (GOLD analysis project Ga0315914, IMG submission 203920) | Medicago polymorpha root nodule microbial communities from Los Angeles, California, United States - elongated nodules | ecosystem: Host-associated > Plants > Roots > Nodule | place: USA...
GAGAGTTTTCGTCAACTTTTGATCTCACTGCAACGAATACGTGATTTTAAATAATCAAAAAATGATCATCTTATCAAATACTAGAATATGATTGCTTGTTCTCAAATAAATTTCTTTCTTATTAGGAACTAATACATAAAGATTTTTTGAACTGAAAGTCATACATGGAGAGAAATCTTGACTACCCAACATAGATTATTAGTTATGGATGTAAGAGTTGTTTAGAGGAGAGAGAAGAACAGAAGTTGCAATTGACTCCGACGGATCAAGCGGTGGAAGGGGTGAAAATAAAATGATTTTCCAACGCAGGATTTTATAAGGAGATTTTGGGAAGACCCAAGGACGCGAAAATTATATGCGGGACAAGATGACACATGAAAGTATAAAAGCAGCAAAAGAGATGTTGTAAGATTCAAGAGATTATGGACTCGGAGGTAAAAAAAATCATGGTGGTGGAACGAAAGTATTCGATGTAAAGTTAGAATTAAAAAATGAATGTTTTAAAGATTTATCAAGATGTAAAAATGTTGAAACTTGAACAAATTTAAAGAGTGATCAAAGACAAACCAAGAAGGCGATGAAACAAGAAAGAACTCAAGCTTTTTATAGGTTATACCAGTCCTTAGACATGAAAGAAAGACATGAGACTTGAATCAAGTTAATTATATTAAAGATTAAGAGGGTGAAGTTTTGGTTCATGAAAAAGATATAAAGGATGGATGAAAGAAGTATCTTCGCAACTTATTTAATGAAGGATATAAGGTCTTTCTGAAATCTAATAGGATAAACATTATAGAGGATGATCAAAACTTAACTATTATCGTCGAATCCAAGAATTCGAGGTAAAATAAGAGATGAAAAGGATAAGTAATGGCAAGACAGTTGGGTCAGACAACATACATATTGAAGTTTGGAAAAATATTGTAGATAGATCATTGGGTGGCTCACAAAACTTATTAATGAAATTACGAGGACAAAGCAAATGCCAAATGAGTGGAAAATAAATATTTTAATTATGGTTTATAACAACAAGAGGGATATACAAAATTGAGCAAATTATATGGGAATTAAAATTATGAAGTTATGATAAAGAGTGATTAAACGGAGACCAAGAAAAGATACTTGAGTTACTGATAACCAATTTGGTTTTTTGCGTGAGAGGTCAACCATAAAAATAATATATTTATTAAGCGGTATGATTGAGCGATATTATATGGTTAAAAAATACCTGCATTTAATTTTTATTAATTTAGAGAAGACGTGTGATTGAGTATCAAGAGATATTTTATGAAAAGTCCTATAGAAGAGAGAAGTTAGGAATGCTTAATTCAAGCTATCAAATATATTTATGAGGTAGTTTTGACTAGTGTGAGGACGTAGGATGGGGCCACCGACAATTTTTTCATAACAATAGGATTGCACAAAGGATCGATCTTAAGCCCTTATCTTTTTATTTTAGTTTTGGACGTATTTTGAAACACATCCAAGAGGATACATGTTTTTTTCTCGCTCTTTCAAATAGTCATGCTTGGAGAGTCTATGGAGGAATTAAAGGAAAGGTCGGAGAGAAGTCTTCGAAGCGCATGACTTACGTCTGAGTAAAAGTTGTAAAAGCTAGACAAGTGTATGGAGTGTAATTTTAGCAAAGTGTATAGATATTAGAAATGGAGAAGAATCTCAAGGGTTTTATGATACGAAGGAACCAAACAGGTTGAGTGGAAAATTTTATCGAACAGTTGTTAGATCGACAATGTTGTATGATACAAAATGTTTGGAGGTTAATAAACAACATGATAATAAAATAAGCGTATACTTCATCCGTCTCAAAATAATTGTTTCTTTAGCACTTTTTCTGTCTCAAAATAATTGATACTTTATAATATCAATACAACATTTATTATCTTTTTCCACCATTATACCTTTATTTATTGAATTTCATTCAACTTAACTACTCCACTAACTACAATTAATATAAGGTTACTTTAGTAAATGAAATTAATTTTATCATTAAAATCAACACAATTAATATTTTTTTTAAAATCGTGCGCATACCTTAAACAACTATTATTTTGAGATGGAGGGAGTACAAGATGAGTAAGGTGTGTTGGATGTGTGATAGGATTAGATAAGATATGATTCAAAATGACAATATGTGTGTGAGAGAGAGAGAGAGTAACACCTATAGTAGAATAAATGGTGAAAAATATATTTAGATGGTTTGAGTATGTAGAGAGAATACCTATAGAATCTGTAATAAGGAGAGTAGATAAAATAAAAGATAATCAGATCAATAGAGGCGATGACCTAGAAAAACTATAAAAGAAATTATTAAAAAAGGTTTAAAGATTTATGAGTATGATCAAAACATGTTTTATGTTAGAACATTATGATGTAATTTGATCTGTGTAGCCAATCTCGCTTAATGAAATAAGACCCGGTTGTTGCTGTAATTATAAAATTCACTAAAAAAATTAGATAGTTATGACAAAATTGAGTTACATATCATCAAAAACATATTAATAAGGAACCAGAGTTGACTCGTGATATTATAAGGAACAACCCATCATATGAGGAATCAACACCATTCACCAGTGTTGAGATGAAGCAACTACGACCTAGTTTGAAATATGTGTAGTTGGGGAAAACTGAGACACTTCTTCCCAGGGGTGGAGCCACCACCCGGCGAGTCCGGGCACTCGCCCAGGCTTAATCGATACTTTTTTCATATTTCGTCCAACCCAATAGTCCATTAACCCACTCAAAATTGTTTTTTTTGGACAAACTCAATGTTTTCACACGCGCGCACATAAGAATTTTTGACTTTATAATTTTTGTTCGGGCTCTATAAAATTCCTAGCTCTGCCACTGCTCCTTCCTTGTCATCAATTATTCTTTGTCCGACACCACTCAAGAAGCACAAAAGAGTGGTGAGTTGCAAATGTCAGATATTAAGCTTAAGAAAATAAGCTCTGCATATTATGTATGCATATATAGGATTTTGCTTGTGGAAAATTCTAGAAACAACGTTGAAGGCCAAACGAGTATGAATTCAATCATGAAAGAAGTTATGAAGAAGGAAATTATTAAATGGCTAGATATTGTGATTATTTATCATATTTCATGCAATGTGTATGTTAGTTATGTTCAAAGCCATCGAAAAGGATCATTTTGTATATATTATAGACTAGTTGGACAAGAGTGGTATTGCGTTTTGGATGACTATTCTGGATATACTTAAATTGCTATAACCCCTGAAGATCAAGAGATAACTATTTACCTTTATCTTTATGAGGAACAAAACATAAGAGATGTTAATTTAAGGTCAAATTTGAATATCATTTTTGCCATAACTGAATTGGGTCCTAAACAAATTATGAGAGAGCAAAAGTGAGTTTTTAGTCTTTTTATACATGGGATTTGCTAGAACACACCCATTAGTTTTTATGTGGGAGTGTTTTAGCAAGCTACACCTTAAGGTGTATTTAACTACTTTTTAGTATAACTTGCTAAAACACACCTTCTAAAAAATAAGTGGGTGTATTCTAGCAAATGCATGTAAGAGTTGCTAACATACACCCACTTATTTTTTAGAAGGTGTGTTTTAGCAACATTCACCTTAAGGTGTATTTAACAACATTTTTGTTATATCTTTGCTAAAACACATCTTAATAAAAACCAGTGGGTGTAACTTAGCAAACCCCTTTATATATTTATATTACATGACTAGGGCCTGTTTGTTACGAATTAAAATAAAAGTGATTTTGATATAAAATAATTTAGAGATTATATTTTAGAGATTATATGAAAAATCAGAATCTATTTTGCGTTTGTTTACTGTGATAAAAATCACTTTTTTTAAACAAATAATCTAATTTGTTTGGATACAACTATATAAAAGGGATTTTTTGTTACAAAATTAGTTCAATCTTTTAAATTATATTTTCTCTCTCCTCTAAAAATAATCTATTTTATTTTAAGCTGCTCGTAACAGCTTCTCATTTGAAACTGTTGTTAGATTATTTTTAGATTCTGATTTTTTTTTAAATTTGTAACAAACGGATACAGTACTCATAAAAGTGATTATTTTTTTAAAATAAGAGATTTTTTCTTAAAAAAGCTATAACTAACGGGCTCTAAGGGCCCGTTTGTTACAGATTAAAATAAAAGTGATTTTGACATGAAATAATTTAGAGATTATTTTTTAGAGATTCTTTAAAAAATCAAAATCTATTTTTTGTTTGTTTACCATGTCAAAAATCACTTTTTTTTTAAAAGTTATTTTTAGTTTGTTTGGATACAACTTTCTAAAAGTGATTTTTATTATAAAATTACCATAAAGGACACAATTTTTTTCTTCCAAATATAACATGTTTGTCCAAAAAAATTACTTTTTTATGTATGAAAACAAGTATGTTAATTAAAAAATGCATTTACGTTGTAAAAATAACATACTATCTACGTATTTGTTACATTCAAAAAATTTATACAAAAAATATGATAATGGAAAGAGAAACGGAAAAAAAAATATATATATAGGTTCAATTATGAATGAATAAAAAAGATAATAGAATTGATAACCATCACAACTTAGATGATCTGCAGCAAAAAAATAAAAGAGGAAACTCACTTGTTTAGAGAATAGAGAGAAGAATAACGATTAGGCTGTGAGAAAAGGAATACTAGTCTTTGTATATATAGCAAAACAAGGATATCATTGAAATTTTAGTTTGTTTTAAACATATCTTTTTTGTTAAAATCCCGTAACAAATTTCTCTCTCCTCTAAAAATAATCTATTAAAAAAAAAGGCTGCTCATAAAAAAAAAGGCTGCTCATAACAGCTTCTCATTTGAAGCAGTTTTTAGATTTTTTTTAGATTATGATTTTTTTGAAAATTTGTAACAAACAAATGCAATATTAAAAAAAATGATTATTTTTTTAAAAAAAGTGATTTCTTTTATAAAAAAAACTGTAACAAACGGGCCTTATATGTTAGAGATTTTGTGAAAAATCAAAATCTATTTTACGTTTGTTTGCCGTAACAAATAATCTAGTTTGTTTGGATACAACTGTATAAAAGAGATTTTTTGTTACAAAATTAGTTTAATCTTTTAAATCATATTTTCTCTCTCCTCTAAAAAAAATCTATTTTTTTAGAAGCTGCTCTTAATAGCTTCTCATTTGAAGCTGTTTTTAGATTCTGATTTTTTAAAAAATTTGTAACAAACGGATGCAAAACTCTTAAAAGTGATTATTTGTTTAAAAAAAGTGATTTTTTTTTCTTAAAAAAGCTATAACATACGGGCTCTAAGTTTTTTTTTTTTTTGGCACAAATTATATAACTAAGCTATATATACTAAAGACCGCTACATTCTAACATGCAACTTAAACAAAATAAAACAACAATTTAATTGGATGATTAGATTTTCTATTTGAAAATAGAGATGAATTTTATTACATAGAATAATATAATATAATATAGACCAAATACCTCTCTGGATCCTTTAAGTTTCTAAGTTTTCAGATAGATCCTTTAAGTTTTGAGTTTGTTTCAGATAGGTCCTTTAAGTTTATAAGGTTTCAGATAGGTCTTTCAAGTTTCGAGTTTGTTTCAGATAGGTCCTTTAACTTTGGCTTAACGGAGGTTGATAGAAAGGACTTATCCGAAACAAACTCAAAACTTAAAGGACCTATCTGAAACCTTATAAACTTAAAGGACCGATCCGAAACAAACTCGAAACTTAAAGGACTTATCTGAAACCTTAGAAACTTAAAAGATCCATCTGAAACAAACTTGAAACTTTAAGGATCCGGGAAAGTATTTTACCTATAATATAATAAAAGAGCTTTTAATATGAGCATTTCATCCATTAAAAAAATGAGCATTTCATGAAAAGCCAAGGAAATCGGATGAGAAGTAGCATCAAAATTACCCTTAAAAAAAAGTAGCATTAAATTAATAAATTTGCGTCACCCTTCTAACTAATCCCACCTAGAAGCATTGCACCACCTGGTTTAGCTACAATATTTTTATTATCCTTCATAGCTAGAGTTGATTATTCCCACACCTAGCTTTCCTCCACTTATGTAATTTTCAAATTAACCTAATCATAGCCGGTCACTTTCTTCATAGCTAGCAGCTAAACTATATTCTTTTTTTTTTGTTATTAGAAAAAATGAAAATTAACCCAATCATAGCCGGTCACTTTCTTTTTCTCCGCCACGCACATACTTAGGGATACATCGGGTGAAGTTTAGATCAGAGTAAAACTTATTTGGACACAACATTAAATCAAATTTATTTGAATACATACTTGCATTTGAAATATTAAATGAACAACAAATGAAAGGAAGTTTAGATCAGAGTAAAACTTATTTGGACACAACATTAAATCAAATTTATTTGAATACATACTTGCATTTGAAATATTAAATGAACAACAAATGAAAGGAAGAGCAAAATGAATGCAATTTGCATTTAATTTCTCTTTGAAAAAGATGAATTTTTGAAATAACATAATTAAATATGATAAAAAATGATCATTTTTTCTTATAATTTAGGACAAAGAAAATGAGTTTTTTTTCCTTATGGATGACGTATGGTTTAATTTGGATGGAGTTTGCATATCTAAATTACAATTCTAACAAAACTCGAATGATATTAGTATTATAAAGACACAATAAGGTAATTTTTTTAAGTAGTATGTTTGATACAAAATATAATATAATAACGGTTGATATTAATGAATGATATTTGGTTGAGTATTATATTAAAAAAATTAAAAACCAATGAATAATATATTAATGCAATATTTATTTAAAATATATATATATATACTAATGCAATATATTTTACTAATAAAAAAATAGTATTAAAGTATATGTATACATTTTAATTTGGCTTGGTTTGATTTTGAATATATTTTTTTTCAAAATGTAATTGGATTCAATCAATTTTTAAAAAAGGACAATCAAACACATCTAATAATAATATTCAATTTTATACTTTTTTTATTTTTTAATCTATTTGAGGTTTTAACTCGGGAACTACTGCTGAAAATTCTTTGAATGTGTCTTAGTGTACCAACCTAGCTATTTATAATTTACATGGCCCTTGATGACATTCTTCTTCAGAAGAAAAAAATTAATGCTATATTATAAAACAGCTTATATTGTGTGGCTATTTTTTCTTTCCAAAACAACTTATAATTTAGAATGATGGGTATATTGTCTTATTACCGTCCTTGTTTTTTGTTTATGGCTTTTAAATCTCATATTCACAAAAACAAAAAAAGAAAGATGATGAGAGAGCTCCATTGTACCGGTAAAAAACTATTACTCCCTCCGTCCCAAATCGTATGTCGCTTTACAATACCAATGCAACATTAATGTTACTTTTCTTATTATAACGTTAACTATTTATTACTCTCTCTTCTTTCAACTCTTTCATTTATCTTTCTCATATTATTTATTAAAGACAATTTTGTAAAACAACTCATAATATCTCTTTTCCACATGATATTAATTGCATTTCTTAATATGTGTGAAATGTCCAAAACGTCGTACATTTTGGGACGGAGGGAGTAATATTTTGATTTGGATCCTAAGCATCACATTTATCGACAATGCAAATGAAATTTTAATACATACTTGGATAAGGTATGTTATTTGAACAAATTTTTTTTATAATCAAAGATATATTGATGCGAAAACTAAAACAATTGAGAGTAAGAACACGTACTAGTATCAGTTCTCTACTAGGATTGACAGAAAGATTCTTTAAATGTCTAGTTAGAAAAAGCTAGTTCACTGTATCATATCATATATTACCATTAAAAATTTGATTGATTATTAGAACTTAATTTTGAAGAGCCCACTAGAAGATTAATTTTAAAGACCCGCCTAGAAGAGTAAGATAATTTACAATACGAGAAAATTTAGGAACATCTATAGATTAACAGAACATGATATATTTTACATAATATATTATGAACAAAAACATATATACCTTTCTTGATCTCACCCATAAGAATCACAATTCATAGAATCCTTAGGAAAAATCTAATCCGCTTCATGTCACGTTCAACACAGAGTAAGCATAATGTTGACCAAATCAATCAGATTAAGTTGTGTTCCATTACTTGATCTTTAGCAGTTAGATCTTTCAATATTTTTTTCAAGGCATTATGACATCTGAAAGTATTCAACTGACTTCTGTAAGAATATATCAAGCATTTAGGTTTAAGAATGAAGAAACAACCTGGTTATAATCTGGCGTACCTCCAAGGGAGATGATCAAGGAACATGGATGGTGAGACAATAATATCTTTGAAGCTTTCTCTATTTGCTACGTAAGCTCTATAACATTTCCCCCTCTCCTGTGTTCTCCAAGATATCTTAAAATCAGTTTGAGGTCTTTTCTGGTCTGGGACAATATGAATTACAAATCCTGGCAGATACATCTCAGGGGGATCATCAGCAGACTGATTTTCAGAAGTTGGAACAGAATCTATAAACTGAGACACCGGATCATCTATTGAATGTAAATCTGTAGCAAAAGGATTTGTAAATTCGGCATTATTAATTTCAACAATATGGTCCCTTGCCCTGGTATCAGCCCAGAGTGAAAAGTCATCATGGTTATTGTTGCCTGCAAATAAACCAAAAAACCAATATAAACTATCACCATGCGAACAATCAGATTAATAAAATGATTTGAAATCTTCATTCCCAAAAGGACGCAATATTCACCATGGTCAGCTGTAACAAGAAGATCCCTTTTAATAGCCTCAGTCAAGAGTGAAGCTTCTTGAACCACTTGTTTGTTGCTACCTGCAGCATAGAGCGAAAATCTTTTCAGAAAGGAACCTCTCGCCAATCTAGTTTGACAAATGATGAAGTAAGATACATGACTCTCATCACTAATAATTGTAACAGTATCAATATGCACTGTTTAACATGCCTATTAACTTTCTTTCAAAAAAAAAAAATGCTTATTAACTTATTAAAATGAACAACCTTTATTACCAATGTCACGCTGTGCTTCATGCTCTGCCTCTTGATTATTTCTTTCATATTGGCTTATATATAGAAACCGACGAGCAAGTCTGAAAATCATGGCACTGTCAGCTTTAGGATCTTGTGCCAGTAATGTGATTGCAGCTGCCCTTAGCCTCATAATGGATCCAAATGAAAGGCGGGATGAAAACTCATTTCCATATATAATGCTGTAATATAAACAATGAAAGGAAGCTGAAAGTGTTGCCAAAAGAGAATCAACCACAGTCAACTTTTCCGCTAGTAGAATTACCTTGTTATAAATGATGAACATGCATTAGCCACAACTAAATCCACACATGGGAGTGGCCCATATGAGTAAACGTGCAGATTAGGGTATCGGTTATAAAGCTGTAGAAAAACTCAGCAATTTATTTCAGAATAAAATCAAACATTTACAAAGATAATATGGCCAGTAAAAAAGATGACACATAAAATGCCAGCCTAAGGAAAAAAGTAGGAACAAAAAGAAATAAATTAACAAGAAACAAACATTAAAAAAATGTGGAAAATTACTTCACTAACCAAGTGTGCATGGTAAAACTGAAAAAGTATTACTTTTCAGTGATATATAAGAGTTATTGTTTTAAAGTTTTAAGTGCTAAATTATAATTTGAGTATTAAAGGAATGAGTTAGGATTTAATGGGCTTAAAATATAATTGCAGCCAAGTTTATAAAATGACCTCCCAAGTATGGACGCTTTCAGCATTTCTTCACTTTCAGTCTTGGCCAGTACTAAATTAAGAATAATAAATCAATTAAAGTGATTTTTTGAGTTTTCAACCAGCCCCTGAATCTGGTCTAACTTGATTAATTCTTACAGATGATAATACAAACATATATAGCACTTATTTAAGACAGTCTTGAGAAGTCAAGGGTACTACTTAACGATCCTTCCATCCAAGAGGAGAGCTAATTAAAATACATATCTAGATTCTAGACCAAGAACTTAATTAGGAAAAATCGTATAACCCAATTTCCTTCAATATTTTTCAGGACAAATATACATGAGCGGAAACAGAAACAATACTATGCTTATTTTTTACATAGTTACATGTCATTGGCATTAGTTTACTTAGATTGTCTTTTTGGATTTTGGAATTGTTTCATATTTCCTAAATAGATCATGACTGGTTTCTTTGTTTCATTAGGATTAGGAGTTTAGTATTACAATACATAAGGATTAGTGTTTTGTCTTTTGTGGCAAGATCCAATGTATCTTTCAAAAGCAATCAATATAATTTCCATAAAGGGCAAAGGGCAACCCGGTGCACTAAAGCTCGGGTCCGGGAAGGGGTCCCACCATTAGGTGTCTTGTACGCAGCCTTACCCTGTTTTTACACAAGAGGATGTTTCCAGGACTTGAACATGTGACCTTACAGTCACATGACAACAACTTTACCAGTTGCGCCAAGGTTACCCCTCAATCAATATAATTTCCATATACATTTTTTTTTTCATATAACAATAATTAAACAGCTAAGGAAAGTAGGAAACAAGGAATATATTTGTTTTACATATGCAGTTTTTTTCAGAATAGACTTTCAATGAAGACCTGGTCCTGAATCCAATCAAAATGGAAGATTATGCTTCCTGAAGAAACAAATAGATGGTAAATTCAGCCTTTAAAAGTGAGAAAGGACATACTTGCAGTCCAAGCAATGCAGCTATAGCCCCCCCAAGTGAATGTCCAACGATGCGGACATTATATCCAAAGCATTCACATCCAAATCCCAGTAATTTAGAAAGAAGCCCATAGGATTCAGTGTCTGTATTTCCATTTTGAAAAGAAAATAATGTTAAAAAAGGAGTATGTGTTATGTAAGAAAGGCAAATGTTTTTAAATTGTATAAATTTCAATTTTAGTTTGGAAATTCATAAATAAAAAGTATAATATATTACTCAATCAGGTAACCATTAAATGGTGACAATTTAACTCCCACAAAAACTAAATTGTTTAGAAAGCAAGAAAGAATAAGAAAAATTCATTTGACAAGAACACCTCTTTATATCAAAGTACGGAGTTCAAAGACCTGCAAGCATTTCGTACCATGCTCTCCAGGGTTTCCTTCAATCTGCATATAAAGCTCTCGTGCAGCCTCAACTATACCCGAATGTCCATAGTGGGGGAATGATGAAGCCACATTTTTGTGTATATCAGAATGAATGTGGTTGCATCTGCAAGGAGAAACTTAAAATATTGACACGAGAGACCAAAGTATTGCATTGGAATATGTAAAATATCTAAAAATTTTGGGCAAATAATTAATTACACATTGGAACCAAAATTGTAAGACACAGAAGAGAAGATATGACAGTTCCAAGATTCTCTCTGCATATGCAAGGAACTCAATAGGGATGTCAGTTGCGGTTGTCGGAGGCTGACAGACATAATTGATACTTGATAATCACAGCATAATACATTTTTTTTTCTGGTATCTAATACGACATGATTTGAGTTCCTAGTTATGAGACCAACTGCAGAGTCATTTGAAAACCATATTTCTGATTTGACTACAATGCCAGAGAATATGCAGGTGTCCAAAAATTTGCGATCCCCTTATTTTAATGAAGATAGGATGACGATAACAGCAATGTTGATAGCAATAGCTCCCTCTCGAGGAAAACTTTACGTGTGACTCTAATATAATGTATTTCCGAATCCATATGGTGTAAGCATATGGGCTCTTAAAATGTTTAAAACGTGTGTGAACTTATAAACAAATTAATTGTGGAATAAAAGAGGGAGAATACAAAATACTTTATCAAACCAGCCAGGTCTTCTGCAGAAAGGGTGCATTCCTTGCATAATCCATCGGTTATTAGGTCCTCAGGGGTTTCAGTTCCACGTATAGCAATTACTACAGTTTGTAGATGATGTAGAACCACAATAAAATATGCAGCTTCACACTTGACCTGGCATGGGTATGGGCAAAAAAAAAAAAAAACCTTTATACTTGCACACTCTTCCAGTAAAAAAAATATATATATAATATTCACAATATCATACACAAATTGGATAGTTCTGGGTTTCCCCGCATTTACAACAACAACCAAAGCCTTTTCCCATTAGATCCACTTTTATAAAATGAACAACTCACTTTAGAAAGTAAAGTGAGTAATATCAATTGTTGATGCATAAATTGATGGTTGATAATATATACACATATATAACAATTCTCGGGTGCTGCAATATCAACCCTTGATTTTCTCACTCTACAAACAACCCACTTTAGAGGAGCCAAAATCATTTCCCATTATATGTGGTCAATTGCATGGATCGCCCTAACTTTTCCTTCGATGACTTCATTTAATTGTATTTTGTTTCAAGTGACCATGACCACTCGTCCATCATGTCATTTTCACCTCTGCAACATTGATCATAATTCATTGTTGGCTCTTGATCGACTAAAATTAAGTCTTGCACAGCATCGAAGGTTTTATAACTGCGCGGTAAAATTTTCCTTTAAGCTTGAGTTGTACTTTTTTATCAAATATTACACCTAAGGAGTTCCTCCATTTCATGTTTCCTACTCAGATGGTTCACGTCTTTCTCTATTTCCCCATCATTCTATATATGATGGACCTGAGATACTTAATTGTAAGATCCATTGTAAAGTATGCTTTCTTCATTTCATCACCTTTAAGCTATAGTTTTGTTCCTCTTGCTAAAATGCATTCTAGATATTCTATTTTACTTGTACTTGCACAAAAGTTATATGCTTCGATGTTCGTCTCCATATCTCTATCTTTCCATTTATTTCCTCTCCTGATTATTGATCTAAGAGTATAGTCTGCAAAACGCATGCAGAATGGTGCTGTCTGTTGGATCTATTTAGGCATATATATTGATATTGTTGGCTAGTAAAATTTTCCTTGTTTCTTTCTTGTAGGTGTGTTTTATTATTGAAGATGAGATTCGTTCAACAAAATCGGTGTTAAACTCAATTTGTATGATAAGCCTTTGTCTCCTTATTAAAATGGACATGAATACTACTAATAATGTGATTGGTGTCAATTGGTTTTCAGCATTATGTTATCTATTAACTAGTATTAGTGTCCATTTTAATCTTCATAAAACTTTGAGGCCTTTTTTACGGAATTTCACTCTTCTCATTTTGTATGATAAGCCTTTGTCTCCAATGACCCAAAGCACATCATGTACAGCACATTTGGACATTTAAATTCTCTAACCTGGTTTACTCTTCCATGTCTGAGCGCTTCCGGAGGCAAATTGGCATACTTTAGAAAGGCTGCAGCATGGCCTCGCCACCAGTTATCACCATCCAAAACAGGTCGTCTAAGAAAATGAAATAGGTACATAAACATGAAGAAAGAAAGCGGGTAAGATGTAATGTAAAAACAGAGATACAGAGGCAGAGAAACACAAAGATATATATATATATAAATATATATATATATATATA
>Ga0315914_1008635_pt1 | contig 13480 bp, 4 predicted proteins | sample MpolenodulesMG_FD_203920 | JGI IMG/M metagenome (GOLD analysis project Ga0315914, IMG submission 203920) | Medicago polymorpha root nodule microbial communities from Los Angeles, California, United States - elongated nodules | ecosystem: Host-associated > Plants > Roots > Nodule | place: USA...
ATACAAACACCGGCCGGATGTAACTCAACATAGTTGTAGGACAGACAGGGCTAATCTCATTTCTTCCGCTCCTTGGTTGGTACCAATAGCATCGTTGTTGTTGAATATTTGCATATCAATGTAGCAAGGAAAATATTGAGCTATTGGCATTGACTCTTGACACATGTTGGTGCAGGATAAAGATTCCATACCCTCTTGAGTGGGGTGCTCCTACATTTGATGCTGGCCACTCTTTTGGAATGATGGCTGCTGTTTTAGTCTCATTAGTTGAGGTAATTTCAACTACATTAAATGACTATCATTGGAAAAATTATACTGGTATGCTTATGTAACACACAAACTCGTTTATTTTTTCGACTAACGCTTATCGCCATTTATTATTTTGACAGTCAACTGGAGCATTCAAAGCTGCATCGCGTCTAGCAAGTGCCACACCACCGCCTGCTCATGTCCTGAGCCGTGGTATCGGTTGGCAGGGAATTGGAATTTTGCTGAATGGCCTTTTCGGAACACTAACCGGTTCAACAGTTTCTGTGTACGTGCTATTCTTATTATCGTTCATATAGTTTTCATTTTTTATGGGACATAAATTGATTCTTTTAGTATCATGACAGAGAGAATGTAGGGCTTCTAGGAAGCAACCGTGTTGGCAGCCGAAGAGTTATTCAAGTTTCTGCTGGATTTATGATATTCTTCGCAATGTTAGGTTAGTGGCAAACTATAGGGTGATGAAAATGTTCGAATTTCATAATTTCACTTTAAAGATCATAACCTGGTTCTTTGTTTCAGGTAAATTTGGAGCTTTATTTGCATCAATACCATTCCCTATTTTTGCTGCTATATACTGTGTTTTGTTTGGTCTTGTAGGTAAGTAGTACAACTAACCCTTCGAATTTACTTCAGCATCTATCGGCTATCTTCACTGTATGGTCTTATGATAATTGTTATATTTTTTTCAGCTTCTGTAGGGCTATCATTTTTGCAATTCACCAACATGAATTCAATGAGGAACCTCTTTATCACTGGTGTTGCCCTTTTCTTAGGCTTGTCTATTCCTGAATATTTCAGAGAATACACTATCAGGTCCCTTCATGGTCCTGCTCATACCAAAGCTGGATGGGTGAGTTTCTTGTTTTTTTTATTTTATACTGCTTCACTATCATATCTCGTCTCGTGCTTTTGCGCGAATCAGGGGATAGAATGCGTGAAACAGAAGTTAAATAAGTTTTATCGGTTAAAATATATGTTTTTCCTTTGATTTTGCAGTTCAATGACTTCCTGAATACCATCTTCTATTCTTCACCAACTGTTGCCTTGATTATTGCTGTGTTCTTGGACAATACTCTTGACTATAAGGACAGTGCCAAAGATAGAGGAATGCCATGGTGGGCTAAGTTTAGAACATTTAAGGCAGATAGCAGGAATGAAGAGTTCTACTCTCTACCTTTCAATCTCAACCGCTTCTTTCCTCCATCATAGAAAATTCTTACATAAGAGAGATGTTAGAGTTAGAGGAAAAGCTTGTATTATATATGATGATTGATTTGAGAGTGAATTTGATTATTTTCATGTAATAACAGAACAAAAGGTCATTTTGTTCTTTTAATTTCAAACATATTTATTATTCTTTTCATTCATTTTTAACACTTTCAGTGGTTTTATTTAGTTTTCCAAATTCATTGCCCACCCAATTGCTGCATTGGAAAGGTTCAATATATGTTTTTGGACTTTGGTGAATGAGTAAACACTATATTAATGGGTTTGGAATGGTATAAATTTTTATTTATTTATTTATTTATTGATGTAGATCTGTAAATGAGTCAAGTCGATTTCAAAGCGGTTCAACTCAAAACTCAATTCAAGTTTGATAAGAAAAATGTTATTGAGTTCGAACTAAACCTGATTTAACCCCATGAGCAACCGAAAGTTGGTTTAACTAATTTACTTAAATGACTGATATGGTACAAACATAAAACTTAAAAGGACTGCAACAACTTTTTTACCTAAATTTTAACTAAGGGCTACATGTCTTGCACTTAGGAACCTTGATCCATTTTTTTATAACACAAAATGATTCATAACTCTTGGATGCTTCTAATATTTGGTTGTGCATTTTTCATATATGAAAAGAGGAGGTTAAATCTAATATAGTAGTTTTTTGGGTGTGGAATTCAATAGTAAAGTCAAGAAAACTTTTAAAATGGTAGAATTCCCAAGTATTGGGTATTATTATAGTAACCTTTAAAGAATAATATAATACTCAAATAATGTAATTTTGATTTCATGGTATCCATAGTAGGAATTAAAACTTGATTTTTCATTGTAAAAAAAAGTGATTTTTCACTATTATAATAAACAAACACAATTGAGTTTCTACTCCATGCTTATTTATTTTGTTTTTGTTAATTCACTTTAACTAATATGTGGTTGGTCCGTATGGTAAAAGGCCATAACACTTTAAATAAATTATCGTTAAACGACGATTGTTACTTATAACATGATTATAAAATATAAAAATTAAACAAAAGATGTATGACTCCTAAATTAAATAATATACTATAATTAAAAAACAAAACAAATTTGTACAAAAAAAAAACAACAAATAAATACAGAACAATATGTAAAACACTTCTGTATTCCAATCAGAAACATGCTTCCAAATTGTTAACAATAGGTAAACAAGTTAAAAATATTAGAATCATGCCTAAAATCTAAGTTTATTAATATTAGTTAAATGCGAAACTTATTCTCAATTTTTTTTGACAAACCAAACTTATAGCTTGCTTATATCTAAGTAACATAGACACCGATGCATCACAACAATCAACAATGTAGGCATTCATCAATGACCGATGACTACCTTGCCTTAGATCTAAGCACTATCAATAGAGAATTATGTTAAAATATCAGGTCCGTGTACATACACACATATATTATATATATGACTTACTCTTACTCTCACATAAATATATAAAGGAGTAAGACATCAAATATACTCCCACTTATTTTTTAGCTAAAAAATCATAATCTATTATTTTAAACTACTACCAACTAAAGGTTAATTTTGCAAATTTATTTCAAAAATATTAGTTTTTTTATCGGGACAAATATCTCTTTCTTAATTATTTACTCCCACTTACAAAGGAGAACAAACAATTTAACAACAAAACGATCTGATCCACTACCTTAATCATCTCAAAAGTAACCAAAGTTCACCCTTTGGAACAATTAAATCTACGTCTCCGGTAGAACCTTGAACCTAATTTGAAACTAACACGCAGATACTACCAAAAACAAATTTGATAATTTAATGTATATCATGTACTTTGCACAAACAAAATCTAATGTATGCCCTGTACATTGCATTAAAAAAATACAAAAAAGCTAGCATTCACGTGTAAAAAAGTTACGAACTCAATTCTCAAAATCCGAGGTGCTACGGTTTTTGAAGAATTTAAGGTTATGTTTCTTTTACTAAATATGTAGCAAGAGACAAACTTTTAAGGAAACAATATTTATAATGATAAAAGTGGGTGTAAATAACTAGTAAAGTGAGTGTAAGTAATTTGATAAAATTTATAAAAACGGTATATACATAGAGAGAGAGTTTTGCTAGAAGACACATTTTATGAATGTGTCTTTTAGCAAGTTATTCTATGAGCATTTGCTAAAAGGCACAAACTAATTTTTATGAAGGTGTCTTTTAACAAAGTTATAACTAAAAAGTGAAAATCGCACCTTGAGGTGTAGATTGCTAAAAGACACCTTCATGGGTGGCTTTTAGCAAAACTCATATATATATTTAAATATATTATTATATGGCTTTTTTGCCAAAATCACAGAAATTAAAAAAGTTGATAGTAATATTAAATTTGTATATAATTACTATTGTTTTTACAATTTTGAAAAAGATGCAAAAGAATTAAGGGTATATTGGTAAAGAAATAATTAATGTTATTGAAAATAACAAAAGGGTCTTATAAAAAGACACCATTTTTTTCTCTCCAAAAAGATCTTATAATTAAGAATGGAGGCAGAATAATCTAATTCCACATGCATAATCCTCACAAAAATAAAATAGGTCTATTTACATACTTTTGCTAAAATAAACTTTAACTTGTTTAAACAAGTTAAGGCAAACAAGTTGACTTGAACTTAAATTTCCGCTTGAATTTTATGATAATAAAAAATTAAAATTTTAAACTTACAATTATTGAATTATTGAAATTGAAACAGTTTAAATTATTGAAATTGAAACAGTTAAATCCAGTAAATGCAAGAAGAAAATTGTTGTTGACACATATCATAAGGCTGAGACACACGAGTAAAATACGAAATTGCTCCTCGGCAGTGAACTGCCGAGAATTTCAAAAACCGGCTGCAGTTAACTCCCGAGGAAAACCTCGGCAGTTAACTACCGTTAGTTCCTTTTTTCCTCGACAGTTAATTGTTGATGCGTCCTGAAGCTATAAAATGGCAGAACCAATTTAGGCAGAACATGTTACATGTGTTTTTACACATTGTAAACATATTGTTTCAATGCCAAATCATGAAGTCAATAAGCGAAAATTACCAACAAAATTGAAATTGAAAATACGATACTAATTGGCGCATAATGTCATCACAAATGTGTGAAAATCATAACAAAGATAGGAACCGAAATGCAGAGCGATTAAGAGAGAAAATCGAAGTACCTATCGGTAGGTGTTGAAGATCTAGATAAGCAAAACGCGAACGAGTTCGTCACGAAAAACCTTAAATCTTGAAAAAGAAAGAACGAAAATGAAAAGAATAAAAGCAAAGTTAGTACTGCAAAACGACACAGAGCTTCACGTGTTTGCATGGAATGGAAATATAGAAGAAAGAACTAAGAGAAGAAAAATCAAAGTACCGTGTAACCGTATTGCAGAGTTTTGAAGCTGAGAGAGAAAATTAGAGCGCGAAATGAAATGAGAGAGATGAGTGTGAACTGTGAAGTGTGTGATAATTGGGTTTTGAATTTTAGGAATTAGGAGAGGGGTTTTGGTTATACATGACGACTTTACCCTTATTAACTTTTTAATGTAATGTTTAATTGGTGGTAACTCGGTGTACAGAATTGGGATTTTGGTGCTATTTTCTCCACTGTAACTCCCATAGGTAAGTTAATTGTTTTTTTTTTTTTTTTATAAAAAATATGGTATGTTTATTGTTATGTTAATATATTTTCTCCACTAAAACCCAGTAAGTAAGTGACCAGCACAAAATCGAATATTATTGGATGAGTTTGAATGTTGTTTTGTGAAAATCAACATGAACAAATTGGATTTATGATTACCTTTTCAAAACCAAACCAAATCGAACATGTAAATTTTTTAATACATATTTTTTTATTAGTAAGATGTATTCCATTAGTCTATAAATTTTTTGTTTTGATTTTTTAAAATAATACTTATTAATTTAATTTAATCTATATTTTACTGCTTTACATGTTTCAAACATGGCCCCTTCAAAAAAAAATTGTTTCAAACATGGTCGATTATTTTCATTTGGCAATGTTAATTTTTTATATATATTTTATGTTATATTTTGCATTAAACATATTAGTTTCCAGTGTATGTGTAATATTGATATTAATAGAATGTTTTACGTCCCGGTGAGCATAACTCAGTTGGTAGGGACATTGCATAATTTATGCAGGGGCAGGAGTTCGAACCCCAAACACCCCACTTCTCCACAATTAATTGTGTGAGGACCAAAAAAGAAAGAGAATGTTTTACAATTCTATTTTTTATTTTCATAAACCAATTTAAATTAAACAGCATTAAAATTAGATAAGATCTTTTTTTTTAAAAGTGTCATTGAAACTTAATTTTATATTGAATCAGATGATTTTTAAAAGGATTAAGATCCCAACATTAGTGTGTATTTGTTTAAAGAAAAAACCAAACTAGTTGTAGGACATCTTAAAAAATTTACAAGATAATTCCTAATGAAAAAGGAAACTCAAAAGGCATGGTCCTTAGTATGTATGTTCTTATGATAATTGTCATATTTTTTTCAGCTTCTGTATGGCTATCATTTTTGCAATTCACCAACATGAATTCAATGAGGAACCTCTTTATCACTGGTGTTGCCCTTTTCTTAGGCATGTCTATTCCTGAACATTTCAGAGAATACACTATCAGGGCCCTTCATGGCCCTGCTCATACCAAAGCTGGATGGGTGAGTTTTGTTGTTTTATCAATCATACGTATCAACATTAGGCTCCATTTCTATATAAATTTCAATCACAAACCTTTAAATAAGATTTGAAAACGTGTTTAAAAGTGGTGGACATTTATCTCCTTGTCAAGACTCGAATCACAAACCTTTAAATATTCAACTCCTTTAATCTCTTAATTCAAATCAATTGAGCTACTCAATCCCCCTTAAGCAAATTTAACTAGTTAGCTCAAATTACACATGTTTCTTAAACCGAAAGCCCCAATGTAATGCATTTTTAACTTAGAGATACATCATTTGCAGGAACCTTGAACCATTTTCTTATATCAAAAGATGACTCATTGCTCTTGGATGCCTATAATGTTTGGTTGTGCACTTCTTGTATATGAGAAAAAGAGGCTGGAGATCGTGGTGTGGTTTTAGCTGTGAGACTTCACTCGATAGATCTTTGTATGTGAAAGAGTTTATATGATTCGGATATAATTATACACTAGTCAATTTCGAACAATAATGTGACCCATAAAAAAACTATTTGAATTCGTGGTATCTATAGGAATTTAAAATGGATTTTTAGTAGTATAAATAAACCAGGTTGGCACTTGGGTGACATTGTGGTTGATGACATTGGCCAACCACAATGTCACATGTGACTTTCTTCTTTTTCTTTCACGAGATATTTTTGTTGTTTTGTACACTTGTAATATTGTGGTTGGTAATGTTACCAACCGCAATATCACCCAAGTATTAGCCTCAGAGCAATTTCTACTCCATGTTTACTTATTTATTTTGTTTTTTTAACCCACCATAACCAACATGTGGTTGGTCGGAATGGTAAGAGATTTAGACACCTTAAGTAAGTTAACACTAGACAACGGAGAATACTTTGGTTTTTTTTTTGTCAATCTCATGACTCTAAATTTATCTTTTTTTTATAATATTAATTTACCTTTTAAAAGTGAATAAATAAGGTGTTTGAGATTCAAACTTTTTATATGTATAATGTAATATCTTTATTAACTGAGTTAAATTTACGATATTGTGACAATTTTAGTTTTACAATATTATAAAATAAAAAGTTAAACAAAATATTTAATACAAATAAATTGTTAGCAAAAGTATTGCTAAAAGCTTATCCTTTGATCGTTCCAATCCAACACTAAAAATGAGAGATTGAGAAAATCAAATCGCAGAGTTACTCACTCCTATTGGAATAAATCCATTTTGTTTGACTTGGTAGGTTTTGACACGGATATCTTTTTCTATGACATGATTCACACGGATATCTTGTTCTTATCTTACCTTTATTGTATATTTTACATTTCACTTGGTGCAATTTGATCCGCAATTATCCACACACATACACTGGCTTTCTCTATAGTCTATACGTCGCTTCCTTCTTGAAGTCTTATCACATATGGCTTGCATATATTCAATATTCAATTCAATACAAATATAATATTAGAATATGAAACTCATAAATTAAATTCCCAACTACACTGCATGTTTGAATTGTTTTTAGAAGAAAAAGTAAAAGGGAAAAGAAAATATAATTTTATTTTTTATATGAAAATTATTGTTTTCTCTTGCATACAGAATCCAAGTTTTGATTTACATTTGCATTCAATTTTTGAGATTGTTAATCTAAAATTTGTACAAAATACATTTTTTGACTTATTTTTTATTTATAGTTTATTATAGTGTGTTATAATTAAGTTTTTTTTTACAGATGTTATAATTAAGTTTTTCTTTATTTAAAATGAGCAATATCACATAATGTCCAATATATAATTTTTTTTCCTAACTAAAATGTGGGAAATAAAACATTTAAGGTATGTTTGAATGTCTAACACATTTATAAAAAAAACCATAACGAAAAACCACTACGACATAATTCCCATTTTGTAGTTTTTAAAAATCACGACAACTTTATCTTGACAAACCCGATCTCTCGTATCTCATGCCACCAAATGTGCAAGGAAACACATGCTTAACTAGCACGTCATACCCAAAGAAAATAACAAATTTTTAAGAGGTAAAAACAAGTAAGAAAATTACTTTTTTTTAAGAGCCAAAAAAAGAAAATAACTTAACATGCTTTAAACCCTAAGATATTTTTCTACATAGTAATCAAAGATGTTAAACTGCAATATCATCGGTATAATCCGGTATTAATTAAAATTAAAACTCACAAATCGATAATTATTCACTTCTTTTTATCTTTTTTGGCGGTGGCTGAGGTTTAAACATTTTGCATATTTTATGCATTGTCTATACCAACTGAGCTAAGCTCACGAGGACTCACTTCTCTTTATCTATAATCACAGTAATAATTATATCATGTTGATTAGTCTTTGTCATTTAGCCTTGATTTGTGCAAAAGCATGGAATATATATCTTGTAACTAATTTTCCTTTTATGATATGATTCTGTATTAAACATTAGCATGCCGTAAAAGTAAAAGAGTTTTATGTAGTAAAAGAATGGAATAAAGACAAACCCTCAAATAATTTCTTATCCTTTGCTTTATACACTTCCATCAAATAATTCAAATGCACTCAATCTTTTCTTCTATTTTTCTTACCATTTTCTTTCTTACTCCCCTCACCTAACCTTGCCACTCTTTTTCATATACATCAAAATTGATATTTTTACGCATTCTTCCAACACCGTCTAGAACAAGCGACAAAGCACAAAACTTTAACTTGTTCTTGTCGGTTTCAAACATACCCAGATGGATTTTTCTTCCTAGAATTTTATATTTGAGGTAATTTCTTGTCTTGGTTATAACCCAATTTTTATTTGTTTTTTATGATTTTGCAACAATATTTGAAGATTTTGGCTCATATTATGAAATGGGTCGTTGCGATTTATGGATTTTTTAACTTTCATTTGATCACATTGTTCATCCCATGTAAATAAGTTTTTTTTTTTTTGACAAATTGTAAATAAGAAATAAAAAAGTTTAGTTTAGTTTTTTTGTTTTGTTTTTGTTTTTGAGTTTATCACTATGGGATGAATGTGTTATAGGAATTTCATTTCAGGTTTGGAATTGAGTGGAAGGAATTGGTACTTTTGTTATGGATCAGGGAACAAGTAAAGGTAGTGGTGAAATGTTGGATCATGTTGATAAAGGGATTGATGAGAATTTCAGTCATTTGGTTGAAGGAGTTGCAACTGATTCAGGAGCTGGGCATAGTTTGGGTGATAGGGTTAGTGAATGCCGAGAAGATCGGAATTCAGAAGAGATGTGCAATGATCTTGTATTGAATGAGGAGGTAAAGGAGAAAGCTTTAGAAGTTAGGGCGCAAAATATTGGCGGTGATCCTGAAAAAATCGACGATGAATTGCATAGGGTTGATCAAGGGACTAGTTATAATTCGCTTAATCGGGAAACACTAGAGACCTGTGTTGTAATAGATTCTTCTGCTCAAGTTGAACGGGTCACTGTCAATGGAGATAATAGAAAATTGGAAGCTAAAACTAATGAATCAGGGCTGCGCAAGTTAACAATAAAAGCACCAAAAGGGGTGGCTGAGACCGATAAAAATTCATGTGTGATTGATATGAACTGTGGCACATATGAAGGTTTTGGTGAAAATTTGGATGATGAAATGATTTGTAGGATTTGCCATCTGGCCTCTGGGCAACCGTTAGAAGCAACTGCTGTTGGCACTCCAAATATTGCTGATAAAAGTACAGGTTTGATAATGCTTGGTTGTGCATGTAAAGATGAGCTAGGAATCGCACACAGCCATTGCGCTGAGGCATGGTTCAAGATTAAAGGAAACAGGTAACTTTTTCTTTTGTTAATGTCTGTTCATTACTAGTTCTTAGAATAATATTTATTTATTTAGTTATATGTGCATTTGAGTTCTGCAATAATACTTACAATGTTGACCTTGTGTATTTTGAATTCACAATGCTATAGGGACTAAACAGACCTTTAAGTTCTCATTACTTAATAATCCGACTAGGAATGATATCTAGAAAGAAAATAAACCTTTTAGCATTGCATTATTTTTTTATGTATAATCTCTATATATTCTGTAATAATACTTGGCAGATTTTATCTTTTCTTCTTTGCATAATGACTTGCCTTGTGAAATCTTCAGTTTAGCAGCATCCTTAAAAATGTAGCATTAGAATGAGAACAAAACAGTTGGATTCCCGGAAACTACCATTTCCCCCTCCCCTCTAACAATGTACTAACAACTACATTTACCTATAAAAAAAAAATTGTAATTTCTAAATTGCAGTTGTATTAGTAGTTGGTTAATGTATGTGGCTCATTGTTGTTTTGCTTCATTTTTTTTTCTTTCTTACTGGCGCATCTCTACTCTCTAGATCGAAAACCACTATTATCCCCATGCACCCTGACTTTCTGATCTGAGTATCTATTGGTAATGGACTTCAATGAAGGGCGGGTTGGGAAATGCATATAGACGGCCATTGGTGTTCTTTATGAGATGGATGAATTTGGATTAGATATAAGCATGATTAGCAATTGAATTCTGTTGTTTGTGGACTTCTGTTAAATGACATCGTAAAGATGATATGGATTCTTGTTTGGTATCTGCATGTATTTTTCATGTTGACGTATTTCGTGGTTGATAAAAAAGCATTATTCTTATCTCCATGATTCTTTGAATCTTCTATTTCTCTGATCATGTGATAAATATGCTTATGCTATATTTTTGGCTGAATAAACCTGAGGTTCCTTAGTTCTATTAGTATCTTTTCTGATTATACAGGTTGTGCGAAATATGCGGTGAGACTGCCAAAAACGTGTCCGATGTTACTGGTAATGCATTTATGGAAGAATGGTGTGAAAGTGGATTCATTGACAATGATAGTAACTCACCCCGCAGGTTGGTTAGATGCTGGCGCGGGCAGCCATTCTGTAACTTCTTGATGGTGTGTCTGGTAATAGCATTTGTTCTGCCATGGTTCTTTCGTGTGAAGATGTTCTAGCTACGGATTCAAAAACTATCCTGCCCTGTCTATATGATGAATACATTATTGGTTGATGGTACATACTTTTATTTAAAGAGGTGGCATTGCTTAATTAACCATATGCAAGAAAATTAACAGGCTTGGCAAGTTATGGCCAGATTGTTACCTTATTGGAAAATTCTTTGGATTGGAGTGCTTACTGTGTTCTGAGTATAGATTGATACAATAGGATTACCTTTTTCTCTTAGGGATAAGAGAGAAATAAGATATTTTGCTTGTGACACAGGTGTTGTATAGAAACGATGCATAATTTGGTGTAAAACAAGCAAATAGAGAGAATCTCCAAGTTCTTTCTTTTCTCTTTTTAATATTTTTTTTGTTGACTTGTCAGCTAAAGTTCAAGGAGAATCCAATGTCATATGGTTGGTTGTCATCAATGTTTATACTTCCTTCTTTTTATTTTCAAAAATTGCAAATGTTTTAACCCACTCCTGCGTTAGGAAAATTGGTCCTGTCAGCATTTTTCTGTGAGCTGAAGTTGCTCAAAATTGATTTAATTGAACTTATACTTAACTTTAATTACACATAGTAACGTGTATGAATATTGATTTCAAGGTTACACTATGAAAAGAAAATAAATTGTTATTTGTCTTCAGTTAATATTAATATGTTTCTTTGGTAAGAAATAAATAAATTAGCATTAATGTCTTGAATCCACATAAGTTGGTTTGGTGGCGCGGAGGCTTGAGAGATCTTGAAGTGTGCTGACCATTTGGATTTGTCGGTGATTTGATTGGATATTGAATTTAAAACAAAAAAAATTATGTCTCGACTTTTTTTTGGTGAATAAAAAAAAAATTCAGTCATTTATGTAAAAAATAAAATAAAGTACGAGTTGTTCACAGTTAAAGTAATGGATAACCATCCAGTGTAGTGCAACTAGTTGGTGTGTGTGAGTGAAGTTATATCCGGGTGACTTTGTCTCTATCTCTCATCAAAATAATTTATTTTAATCATTTATTTATTATTCTCTCATTTAAAATACATCAAATATCAAAGTCATTCAAGTATTTTTCGTATCAGTGTTATAAACTTCGAAATACGAAATTTGATTCTTAGTTATAAAAACTATATGTTGACTGAAGTGGTGCAAACAAGTCGAATCAAACTGAAAACTTAAGTTTGACTTGTAAAAGAAGAAAAAAGAGATATACGCCCTCAAGAAAAAAGTCCCAGAATCATCAACACGAAGCAAGTCAATGAGTCCACACGAAAAAGCGAGGACAAAGATGTTGAATTGGTCATAAGCACTAAGCTGAGGCATCAAATCATCTTACTAAGAGCATGATTATCGGTTGAGAAATACCGTGGCTTTACTGAGGCAAAAGACAATGTGTCAGAAATATGTGGATATTTGGGTTTGAAAGGGAAGTGGAAATTTGCCACCGTTCCACTACAATACTATGGTGGTTTTAGAATAAAAAAATATATAAAGTACAAATAACACATATTTGTCACATTATGATTGATTATTGTAGATTTAGTGGGACCCATTTTAGAGGAGTGGTATGGATATTTAAAAAATGTAGTTGAGTGGTTTAAATAATTGAGAAGTGTAAAGTAATATAATGCATTATGTGGGACCCATTTATACCATCCATATGGATGGTATGGATGTGGATGCTCTAATTGCGTTAACGCAGTGAAAGACTCTAAAAAGCGGATTTTGGTGAAGCAAATCCTTAATGTGATAAGCACAATATACATATGAGCAAGAGTTATAATATCTATATAGAAACAGCTAAGTCATAGCACAAATCCGTTGTAGTCTAGTTGGTCAGGATACTCGGCTCTCACCCGAGAGACCTGGGTTCAAGTCTCGGCAACGGAATTATTTTTTGGTTTCATTAATATATTTTTTTTCTTTCTTTTCTCTTTGATATATTTATGTCGTGTTGTGCAACATCATTCTCGTCACTGTCTTGGATAGACAACAATGTCAACTGTGTCGAAAACCATACCAAACTCAACAACATCTTCACCTTATCACACTCCTAAAACCACCTCAATTTGCACAAAAAATTCTCATAACCGCTTCATCTTCTTCAAACAACCTCGTAGAACATGTCTTCTACATTCCACTCTCTGTGTCTCTTCATCTTTCACCAACACCACTCACAGCGTAACTCAAAACCAAAATGCAAAAATTAACAAATTCTGCGAAATGGGTGATCTTAGAAATGCTATAGAATTACTCTCAAAGTCAAAAAGTTATGAACTTGGGTTGAATAGTTACTGCTCCGTGTTGCAGCTTTGTGCTGAG